>RRYU01000075.1_pt1 | contig 37600 bp, 31 predicted proteins | sample 2162651 | NCBI WGS metagenome assembly RRYU01 (sample SAMN10267283, study PRJNA491782) | microbial mat metagenome | isolation source: biomat in the production well | place: Japan: Minami-Kanto gas field, natural gas well KTG3 | collected 2017-06
CCAGCGAGGCCCAGGTGGTCTTGGAATCCGTGAGCGTGAAAGAATTCCTCCTATTGCGGCCGGGGGATGAGGGCATGGACAGCTTGAGCATTCGGGCTGCCCAACTGTCTTTTCTTCGCGATAGTGGCGGTATGCAGGTGGCTATCGATTCTCTGGCCGGTCGGCTTCCATCGGGCCTGGATGTTTTGGCCCTGCACGGCGAGCTGAATCTGCATGATCAGGAACTGAAGCTCAAAGCCCTCTCGATCAGACTACCTGGCAGCGAATGCCAAGTTGAAGGCGAGTTGTTGCTGGGTGACGGTCCCATGTTGGATCTATCGGGTAGCGCCGACAGCCTACGCCTCGATGAGGTGGCCGCGCTCCTCGGACAAATTCTCGAGACCGACAGCAGCCTCGACGGTCGTTTCCACATTTCCGGACATCCCGATAGCTTGCACCTGGCCGGCAAGGTCAGCGGAAACCTCTACGAATTCAAATTGGATGATATGGAGCTGAGTGGTTTCTACGGTGGGCAGGGGCAACTGAGCTTTCGTGATGCAAAGGGCCGGGTGAATCACAATGAGGTCGAGGGGCGCGCGGAATTCTCGCTGCCTCATGACGACCTTCCTCTGAGTCTGGACATTCAAGGAGAAGTCTCCCACTTCGATCTGGGCAAGTTCCTGGGGGATGGCCCGCCCAGCGATCTGAACGGAAAGGGAAGTGTAAGCGGCGGCGAGAACGATCTGGCCTTGCATTTCGAATTGGGGCCGGGCGAGTTCATGGACCTGCCATTTGCCGCATGTGTGGCCGATATCGAACTGCTGGGCGACAGTCTAAGCCTGCGCCGCATCACCGCCGTGGATGAGGGTCTCGATATCGAACTCAGCGGCTGGTTGAAACCCGAAGTTGAGACTCTACTGATTACGGCCACAGGCCGGAGCCGCTCTTCGGAGTTGGCGCGCTACTTCAGCGCCGATTCCACTCTCACCGGCGACCTGGATTTCACCCTGAAGATCAGTGGTCCCATCGAAGGTCCCGCCTTGGAAATGCAGGGTCCATTCTGGGATGCGGTCTACATGGGCGCCCATGTGGATTCGGGCAGGGTGGAGATTTTTTCGGAGGCCTTGGAGCAGGAGCCTCTTGATCTGATACTTGAGGCAAACCATGTAAGCTATTGGAAATTCGATTTTAACAAGGGCTTCCTGCGGGCGCGTGTGCATCCCGATAGCCTGGAATTGGCCTATGCCTCGCTGGAGGGTGATCCTCTCAGCGTGACCTTGGCCGGCTACATCCCCCTGAAAACGCTGCCGCCCAGTATCTCCTTCGAGCGTTTCTGGATCCACTATCAGGAAGAGGATTGGCTCAATGATCGCCCCTTCACTCTTTACCTGGGTGATTCTCCCCGCGTGGATGCGGTGGAGTTCCTTTCGGGCTCGGGCCGTCTGGGATTGGAGTGGAAACGTAATCATGGCGGCATCAGTGTGATGGATTGGAATGAGCTGAACTTCTCCATGTTCCGTCAGTGGCTGCCGCCCTTCCTGGCCGACATGGGCAAATCGCGTGGACGCCTTTTGCTGGATTCAAACGATCATCTCGACCTTCGCATGGACTTGGAAGACCTTCGTCTCCAGGGCCGCGATGATGGCAGCAATCAGGTGCGGGCTCGCTGGGAAGGCGACTCCCTGAATCTCGCCGTGCTCCATTGGCGATTGCCCGATGATAGCTTCATCAAAGCCAGTGGCTGGATGGAAGGCCTGCCTGCGCCGGGAGATCTTCTCGATGGTATCGACGAAATCCAGAAGGACTCCCTGAAGCTCGATCTCAACATGGATTTCGAAGCATTCCCCCTCGAACGCCTCATGACCTTCTATCCCGATACACTGGATATGGCGGGTCGAATCACGGGGAATCTCCATCTGCACGGCCCCCAAAATCTTCTCAGCCTGGAAAGCAGCGCTGTACTGGATTCCTTCCGCGCGGGACCGGCGGCCCTGGACAAGGTCCGCTGGACGGCGAGTTCCCAGGGTCGAACTCTGAACTTCCATCGACTGGTGGCCAGGGTGGGTAGCGATGCGGGCAGTGTGCTGGAAGCCCAGTTGTCTCTGCCTCTGGAATTGTCGCTTTTCTCTCCGCCCAAACAGGATCCCGATGGCAAGCTGGGTGGAGAATTCGATTTCGCCGGGCGCCTTGAAGATTTCCAACCCTTCCTCTCCCGCTGGCTTGCCGTGGCCGAGGGCGATCTGGAAGCCCGCATCGCCCTGGCAGGGACGGCGCGTGAGCCCGAGCCGCGGGGCCGCATTGAACTGAAGCGAGGCAAGTTGCGGCCCATGGCCTGGGAGGAGGAGTTTGTCGATCTCAATGCCGAGGGCCGTGTGGAAGGCGATACGCTCTTCTTGGAAAACGCACAGTCGCGTGAAGGCCTGCGCTTTGAGCGGGGTCGCGATGGACAGGTGTCCGCCCAGGGATGGCTTACCTGGCGAGGACCACTTCGCTACGGAGCCAGCGCCACGGTTTCCAATTTCTCCCTGAGCACCTTGCCCATTTTCACGGGTGTGCTCAGTGGCGATTTAACCTTGAGCACCTACCTGGAAGAAGGCCTGCGCGAGCATCCCTTCCTGGAGGGAAATTTCGTAGTTTCCCGCGGCGAGTTGCACAACCTTGTGGAGCAGACCGAGGTGGCTACCGACGAGCCTGCGCCGCTATCGTATCGACTCGATCTCAGCAGCGATGGTGGACTCTACCTGCGCGACGCCGAAGCCGATCTGGAATTGGCCGGAGACATCACGGTGACCAGTCTTCCCTCTGGCGACGATATCTCCGGTATTCTCGACATCAGGCGCGGCCGCTATACGCTCTTCTGGCATATCTTTCACCTGAAAGAGGGAACCCTCGACTTCAATCGGGCCAAGGGATTCAATCCGGAGCTTTTCATCGTGGCGGAAACCGAAACACGCGACGACAGGATTACCCTTGAGATCACAGGTACCCTGGAAGAGCCCAATGTGGGTGTGGAAAGCTCGCTGGGTTATAACGAGGAAGATGTGCTGCGCATTCTCATCGGCGCACCGCAAAGTGGGCAGGGCTGGAGTGAGAGCACCACCGAAGCGGTGGGTGGAACGGTGTCCAATCAGCTGGTGGGTCGCCTTGAGTCCTGGGCCTCGGGTGAATTGTTCTCGGGGATATTCGATACGGTTGAAATCGAGGGAAATCCGCTCAGCGCTCAGGAAACACGCTGGCAGGTGGGTAGGTACCTGCCCGGCGGCTTCTACGTGACCTATAACCACGGTCTGAGTCTGGATTCCACCTGGGAGTTAGGCATGGAAAATCGGCTCTTGGACTGGATGATCCTGCGTATGGAGCTTATCAATCGGGGTGAGGAATTGGGCGCCGAGACCCTGCCCAACGAATACAACTTCGACATACGATTCCGCTACGAATATTAGGCGAGGTTCACGGTGAAACGCATTCTCCTCCTGATGGTTCTTCTGGCGCTTCTTGCCACGTCCGCGTCCGCTCAGTATTTCGGAAAGAACAAGGTCCACTACGAGTCATTCGACTGGCGCGTTTATCACACCCCGCATTTCGATCTTTACTACTATCCCGAGGAAGAAATCCTGGCCAGCCAGACGGCGCTTCTTGTGGAAGAGGCCTACGAGCGTTTGGCTCTGCTGCTCGATCATCGTCCCAGCGCCCGCGTGCCCATGGTGCTCTACAGCGCGCATCCCTTTTTCCAGCAGACCAACGTAACACCCGCGCTCATCAGCGAAGCCACCGGCGGCTTCACCGACATCTATCGCAGCCGAGTGGTGCTTCCCTACAACGGATCGGTTCCCGACTTCCGTCACGTGGTGACTCACGAGCTTGTGCATGTCTTCATGCTCGACATTCTCTATGGCGGCATCGGACCCGAGTACGCCATGCGCAGCCTCGGGCAAATGCAAATGCCTCCGCTCTGGTTCATCGAGGGCATGGCCGAATACCTTTCCACGGGATGGGATGCCGAAGCCGAACAGTTCCTGCAGGACTCCGTGGCCGGAGATTACTTCTACGACCTCGACAGTTACTTCGGCGGCTTCATGGTCTACAAAGAGGGCCAGGCCGCCATTCGATATCTGGTGGAAAATTTCGGTGAGGGCGTGCTGGCCGAACTGGTTCGCGGAACACGCCGTGAGCGAACCTTCGAGAAGAGCCTGGAAAAACGCCTGGGAATGGACCTGAAAGAACTCAGCCGCCAGTTCCGTCGTGAGGCGCGGGCCACGGCCTGGAAAAACATGGAAGGCCGCAAGGATCCCTCGGAGCTGGCCTTTCCACTGCGCGAACACGAGAAGGAAAGGAAGGTTTTCTTCCGCAATCCGGTGCTCTCACCGGCGGGTGATCGCGTGGCCTATTTCTCAGATAACAAGGGCGAGGTGAATCTCTATCTGGCCGACGTGTCCGATGGGAAGGAAATCCGCAAACTGGTCACAGGGCATCGCTCCAGCGGCATGGAGAGTTTGCATCCCTTCGATACGGGCGCATGCTTCGATCCCACAGGCGAGCAAATGGTTTTCGTGGCGCTCAAGGGTGGGCGCGATGAACTGGTGGTGGTGGACGCAGAGAAGGGCAGTGAGATTCGCCGATTCCGGCCAAAGCTGGACAGCATGCGCCATCCCGCCTGGTCGCCCGATGGAACACGCATCGTGGTGTCGGGAGTGTCCGGCGGTGTAACCGATCTCTGGTTGCTGGATCTCATCGATGAGAGCTGGTCCAGGCTCACCGAGGATCTGGCCGACGAGCAGGATCCTGCCTGGGTCGACGACCAGCACTTGGTTTTCGCACGCCATCCCGCCTTGTTTTTTGACTTCTTCGAGAACGGTCCATCCAAACCCGGCGATCTTTCCCTGGAAGATTTCGGAAAGCACCCGGAAGTTTTTGACACCTCGCAAAACTACGATTTGTGGAGCTTGGCATTGGGTGGCATGCCCAGGCCTTTGATCGCCACGGCGGGAAACGACCGCTCGCCCATGCCTCGTCCCGGCGGAGGACTTTTATTCACCAGCGACGCTGCGGGTATGGAAGATTTGTGGGCGTGGGCGCCAGGTGACAAGGCCCAGCGAGTTCTAGCAGGGGCTGGCGGCGTGCTCGATCCCAATCTTTCCGCCGATGGGCAGCGTTTAGCCTTCGCCACACTTCGCCAAGGTGGCTATGACATTTTCCTACATGAAGATGTCGCCAATCTCGCGCCGGAAGAAGAGTCGCCAAATCCGGCGCTCTGGGCCTATCAGCCCTTCGATCAGGTATTGCCCGAGCCGAAAGACCTGGCGGCAGACGAAGAAGCCGAAGAGCCCGATTCTCTGGCTGGAGTTTCCGAAGATTACAAGGTACGCTTCCTGGTGGATGCGGTGGGGCGGCAGCTCACCTATCACAATCTCTACGGCTTCTACGGCAGCAGCGTCATTCAGCTCAAAGACGTGCTGGGCGATCACGAGATGCTCATCATGCTCGACATCTTCGGGCGCATCAGCGACTCGAATTTCCTCTTCGGTTACACAAATCGGCAGAAGCGTTTCAACTGGAGTGTGGGCGCCTACAGCTTCCTGAACTTCTACCAGAGCACGGTAAGTGGCCTGGAAGAAACCCTGCCCGAAGATCGTCTCTTCTACGAGTGGAGTCGCGGCGTTTGGGCGGGAGGCATCTATCCCTTCAGCATGTTTACGCGCCTGGAGGCCGATCTCAATTTTTACTACACGCGGCGCGAGTATTTCACCGAGTTCGATCTATTCGGGGATCCGGTGGATGTGGAAGAACGCGATCCCGAGCAACGCCTGCTGGTGCAGCCGGGAATTTCCCTGGTGCATGATGACGCCCTCTTCGACTACCTGGGGCCGGTGAAGGGCAGCCGCTGGATCGCCAGCCTGAGCTACGCCACCGACGTTGCCGGCGACATCGACGTGAACCGCTGGGTGGGCGTGGCCGACTGGCGCAAATACTATCTGGGTCCCGGTGGGCACAGCCTTGCGCTACGTCTTTCCGCGCGCCGATCCGATGGCCTTTCCAAAGATGGCAAGGGCGACCCGCTCTTCTTCCATCTGGGCGGGCCCTCCAGCCTGCGCGGCTATGACTACCTGGAATTCGCCGGCACACGCACGGTGCTCGGCAGCGTCGAGTGGCGTTTCCCCTTCATCCGCGGCGTCTGGTTCGGCGGACCCATTCCCCTGGCTTTGGGGAATATCGGCGGAGCCTTCTTCGCGGACTTTGGCGGTGCATGGAACGAGGACGACAAGTTCCAGGCCACAAGCAGCGAGGGTGGTTATCACCTAAATGATCTGCGCGGCAACGTCGGCTACGGCCTCAGGTTCAATCTGGGCGGCTGGCTCCTGCTCTGGGATTTCGCCTGGCCGACAGATCTGAAGGAGATGGGGGACCGGAGGGTGCACTTCAGTATTGGGGCGCAATTCTAAGGAGAGTTGTTCCTATTGCCTCCGCCGCCAATCTCCTCTACCTTCGCCCCTTAACACCCCATCAAAGGATTCACCGCAGTGCAGCTCAACCCCCCTCAGCAGGAGGCCGTGGATCACGGCGCAGGTCCATGCCTCGTTATCGCCGGCGCGGGCAGCGGCAAGACCCGCGTGCTCACCAATCGCATCGAGCGCTTGGTTATCCAGGGCGTGGCGCCCTGGCGCATTCTCGGTTTCACCTTTACCAACAAGGCCGCCGGCGAAATGCGCGCGCGCTTGGAAACTTCCCTGGGTCGCGTGGCCCAGCGACTTTGGCTCGGCACCTTCCACGCCACGGGCGTGCGCATCCTGCGTCGCGAGTGGGAAGCTGCGGGCATTGATCGCGACTTCAACATCTACGATGCGGATGATCAGCAGGCCCTGCTCAAGCGCGTGATCAAAGATCTGTCCCTTCCCGACGGCAGTTTCACGCCTCAGTCGGCGCGGGGAGCCATCGAGCGATTGAAGCGTTCCCTGGTCCGCCCCGAGCAGCTCACCCAGAACGCCGACGGATTCAAGGAAGCCCAGCTGGCCCGCGTCTACAAAGCCTACGAAGACGGACTTCGCCGCGCAGGAGCCCTGGACTTTACCGATCTCATCGCCCGCCCCGTGCGCCTATTCGAAGAAGACGAGGAAGCCGCGCGCCGCTGGGCCGAGCGCTTCGACTATGTGCTCGTGGATGAATTCCAGGACACCAACCGCCTGCAGATGCGATTCATCGAACTGCTGTCGGCCGCCTGCGGCAATCTTTTCGTGGTGGGCGACGATGATCAGTCCATCTACGGATGGCGCGGCGCCGAAGTGGCCAACATTTTAGGATTCGAGAAGCAGTGGGACGACTGCAAGGTCATTCGCCTGGAGCAGAACTACCGCTCTACCCAGCCCATTCTCGAAGTGGCCAATGCGGTCATATCCCACAACAGCGCGCGCAAGGGCAAGAACTTGTGGACCGCTCAAGAAGAAGGCGAAAAGGTGCAGGTGCTCACGGTCCTGGATGAGGACGAAGAGGCCGAATCCCTGGCCCGACGTGTTCGCGCAGCCGGATCCAAAGACCAGGACTGGACGCGCTTCGCCGTGCTCTATCGCACCCACGCCCAAAGCCGATCTCTCGAAGCTGCGTTGGGCAAGTATCGCATTCCCTATCGCATCATCGGCGGCACACGCTTTTACGATCGCAAGGAGATTCGCGACATGCTGGCCTACCTCAAGGCCGCCGCGAATCCCGCCGACACGGTGAGCCTGCTTCGCATTCTCAATACCCCGCCACGGGGCATAGGGAAAACCAGCGAAGCCCGGCTGCTGGATCTGGCCCGGCGCAAGGAACTGGAACCGGGAATGCTGCTCACGGCCTTCCCCGAATTCATCGACGAGTTGCCCGCTGCCGCGGCCGCGCGAATGAAAGACTTCGGCAAGTTGCTCGTGTCGCTCAGTAGCGATCCTTCCAAAGACGCGGCGCCTTCGGTGCTCGAACGATTGCTGCAGAAGGTGCCTTACCTGGAATATCTCCAGGGCAGCGATCCCGAACAGTCCGCCACTCGCAAGGAAAACGTGGAGGAACTGGTGAATGCGGCCCAGGCCTTCTTCGAATTGCGTCTGGGACAGTCGGTGTCCGACGAGGATCGTGAAGATCGTGTGGGCACGCCGGGCTCTCTGGTGGACTTTTTGGCCGACGTGGCCCTGGTGGCCGATGTCGATAGTCTCGACGCCGGTGCCAACGCGGTCACCCTCATGACTCTGCACAATGCCAAAGGGCTTGAATACGATTCCATCCACCTCACGGGAGTGGAAGAGGGACTTTTACCCCACGCCATGAGCATCGGTGAGGATTCGGAAATCGAGGAAGAGCGGCGACTGTTTTATGTGGGCGTCACGCGCGCCTGCAAGCGCTTGGTGATCAGCCATGCGCTCAATCGCCGGCGTTTCGGCGATACGCTTCCTGCATCGCCCAGCCGTTTCCTGGATGAACTACCCGAGGAGTGGGTGCAGCGCGAGGGCGAGGAACTGGCCCATCGCGCCGACACATTTACTCCCAGGCGGCAGAGTTACGCATCTGGCGGAAACTGGCAGGGCAGGCGTGCAGGTGGCGTCACCCGCGCTCCCTCCAGCATGGGCGGCGATTGGAACGACATCAGCCAAGATACTCCCGACTACGAGGACATGAGCCAGGAAGAGGATGGGCTGCGTGTGGGGCAGAGGGTTATGCATCCCAGCCTGGGCCCCGGAACCGTGCACAAGCTCGAAGGCGGCGGCGAGAAGTTGCGGGTAATCGTGATGTTTGATAAAAAGGGGCCACGCAAACTCATGGCGCGCGTGGCCGGCCTCAAGCCCCTTTAGAAGGCGAAATGAAAGTTACCGACAAACTCCTGCGCGAGATCGAGACCTTGGCCCGCCTGCCCTTGCAGCAGGATGAGCGGGAATCTCTCCGTGGGGACTTGTCGCGCATTCTCGATCACTTTGAATCTCTGGCCGAATTGGATCTCGAAGGTGTGGAGCCCAGTTCTCATGCCACCCACGCCGAGCCTTTCTATCGCGATGACGAATCACGGCCGGGCATCGGTAGCAAAGTCGCCCTTTCCGGAGCGGCCGAAGTCGAGGACGGGCACTTCCGCGTGCCGCCCATTATCGGCGAGGACGAACATGTCTGATCGCCCGGGTCTTCGCGAAGCAGTGGATGGAATTCGCAGCGGAAGATTCAGCTCGCAGGAATTGGCTGAGAATTGCCTGAGCCGAATCGACCATCTCAACGGTAAGTTGAACGCCTTCGCGCATCATGATCCAAAAGCCGGCGAGGCCGAGGTCAAGGATGGCCCCCTGGCCGGCGCTCCTTACGCCCTCAAGGACAATCTCTGCCGCGAAGGCACGCTCACGGCCTGCGCCTCCAAAATTCTCGAAGGATGGATTTCTCCCTACAGCGGCGGTGCGGCCACGCGCTTGGAAGATGCTGGCGCACGCTATCTGGGCAAAACCAACATGGACGAATTCGCCATGGGTTCATCCACCGAATACAGCGTCTACGGCCCTGCGAAAAATCCCTGGGACATCACGCGCAGCGCGGGTGGCAGCAGCGGTGGATCGGCCGCCGCCGTGGCCGCCGAAATGGTGCCCTTGGCGCTGGGCACGGACACAGGCGGATCCATCCGCCAGCCCGCCGCCTTTTGCGGCATCGTGGGCGTGAAACCCACTTACGGACGCGTGAGTCGCAGCGGCTTGGTGGCCTTCGCCAGCAGTCTCGACCAGATCGGCACTCTCACACTTGACGTGGGCGACGCGGCCCTGGCCCTGGAAAGCCTCATGGGACAGGATCCCCTCGACGCCACAAGCCTGGGCGAATCTGTACCGCCTCTCCAGTGCGAACTCGAGCGCGGCGTGAAGGGACTCAAATTCGGCATTCCCGCCGATGACCAGTGGATGCAGCTTGAAGCTGGACCGGCCCGTGTATTTCAAGAGTCGGTGGACGCCCTTCGCGACGCCGGGGCCGAGCCCGTGGAAATAGATCTAGCTCACGCGAAGCATTCGGTGGCCGCCTACTATCTCATCGCCACAGCGGAGGCCAGCAGCAACCTGGCTCGCTATGACGGCCTGCGTTTCGGTCCACGCAGCGACGCGGAAACTCTGGAAGAGCTACTCCTGGCCAATCGCAGCCAGGGTTTCGGCGCCGAGGTGAAGCGTCGCATTTTGCTGGGCACCTTCGCTCTCTCGGCAGGATATGTGGAGGCCTACTATCAGCGGGCCCAGAAAACGCGCACGCTCATCCGCAATGATTTTCAGAGGGCGTTTGAAGCGGTTGACTTCATGATCATCCCCACAACGCCAACTCCTGCTTTCAAGCTGGGTGAGAAGAGCGACGACCCCTTGTCCATGTATCTGTCCGATATTTTCACTCTGCCGGCCAGCCTGGCCGGGCTTCCCGCCGCCAGTGTTCCCTGCGGTCTGGATGCGGGCTTGCCCTTGGGCACTCAGATCTGGGCGAAGCCTCTGGACGAAGCCATGCTCATTCGCGCGGCAGCCAGCTTGGAGAAGGCCTTTCCCTTCAGTGAAAAACGCCGGGCGGCCCTGGCATCTCTTGAGGAGGCCCCATGAGCCTTCCTGCGGGATGGGAAATGGTTATCGGCCTGGAAGTGCACGCGCAGCTCAAGACGCGCAGCAAGATTTTCTGTGCCTGTCCCACAGGGTTTGGCGGCGAGGCCAATAGCCGAACCTGCCCGGTCTGCCTCGGCATGCCTGGCGCACTTCCCGTGCTGAATCGTCGAGTGGTGGAAATGACGGCGCTGCTGGGTCTGGCCCTGGGATCACGCGTTGCTCTTCGCAGTCAGTTGGCCCGGAAAAATTACTTCTACCCCGACCTGCCCAAGGGCTATCAGATCTCCCAGTACGATCAGCCCCTTTGCGAAGGCGGCGCGGTGGAGATTCCCTTCGAGGGCGGCAGGCGGAAGATTGCCCTGACGCGCATCCACATCGAAGAGGACGCGGGCAAGAACATCCACCTGGACGGCAGATCTCTGGTGGATCTGAACCGCTGCGGCACGGCCCTGGCTGAAATCGTCAGCGAGCCGGATATGCGAAGCCCTGAAGAAGCGCGCGAGTATCTTGGACGACTTCGCCAGTTCCTGCTCTGGCTAGGCATCAGCGACGGTAACATGGAGGAAGGCTCCCTGCGCTGCGACGCCAACGTTTCCGTGCGCCGGGTGGGGGAGACAGAGCTGGGCCAGCGCACCGAGCTGAAAAATCTCAATTCTTTCAAGGCTGTGGCTGCGGCACTGACCTTCGAGGCCGAGCGTCAGATTGCGCTTCTTGAGTCCGGAGGCAAGGTCGAGAAAGCTACCCTACTCTGGGATGCCCATGAAAAGCGCAGCCGGCCTCTACGAGGCAAGGAAGAGAGCAAGGACTATCGCTACTTCCCCGAGCCCGATCTGCTTCCCGCTGGCCTCAGCGAAAGCGAACTGTTGGCCTTGGCGGCTGGCCTTCCCGCCTCGCCGCTGGATCGTCTGGATTCTCTCATGAAGCATCACGCACTCGATTTCTACGAGGCCGACATCCTCACGCGGGAACGCGCCATGGTCGATTACTTTGAGGATCTGGCGAGCGCTTGCGGCGATTCCAAGGCCGCCTCGCGCTGGATGCTTGGTGAACTGTCCCGTCAGCTCAAGGAACGCAGCCTTGGCATTGAAGATCTGAAATTGCGTCCCGGCACTTTGGCCGAACTTATCGTTCTGGAGAAGGAGGGCAAGCTCAGCGGTCTAGCGGCCAAGAGCGTGCTCGACAAAATGCTGGATGAAGGAGGCTCCGCCAGCGAATGGATGGAGCGCCTGGATCTGGCACAGCTCAGCGATACGGACGAGCTGGCGGATTTGGTGAAATCCGTGATCGAGGCCAATCCCAAAGAAGTGGAACGCTACCGTGGTGGGCGCAAAAAGCTCTTCGGATTTTTCGTGGGGGAGATCATGAGCGCCACCAAGGGAAAAGCCGATCCCAAGGAAGTAAGTCGCATGCTGCGCGAAAGCCTGGACGGCTAAGGCTTCTTCTTGCCGAACTCCTCACGCGCGCGCTGCGATTGGGGACTGCGATAGGCTTCATGGCGAATGGAAGCCACTTCATCCAAAATCACCGGCGGCAGGCTTTCAGATTCATCCAGCAGATTGAGTAGACGTCGCGTTCCACGCAGGGCCAGATCTGTTCCCTTGCCGATTTCCTTGAGCACCTGCTCTGTTTCCTCCTCGATGGCCTCTCGCGGAACCAGACGGTTCAGGAAGCCTTCCTCGAAGGCACGGCGCGCGCTGATCGCAGATCCTGTAAGCAGCATCTCGCGGGTGAGGGCCGCGCCCAGGCGACTGGCCAGGCGCCGCATGCCCGAATGACTGTAAACCAGACCCAACCTTACCGAGGGCAGGGCGAAGCGTGAACCCTCCACGCCAATGCGGATGTCGGCGCAGGAGAGCAATTCGATGGCGCCGCCGTAAGCATCGCCCTGAATGGCCGCAACAATGGGCGATTCATAGCGCGCCAGCTCGTTCATGACCCGCTGGAAGGGATCGCGATCGCGCACAGTCTTGTCTGCGTGGAAGATGTTTTCGGGTATGGCGTCGATGGGGTAGCCCGTGCTGAAGTGCTTTCCCGTGGAAGCCAGCAATAGAACGGGGGAGCCCGCTGCGCGAAATTGTTCGAGCGCTTCGAGAATGCCGTCCAGCATATCCGGAGTGAGCATGTTGCGTGGTGGATCGTTCAGGCGCAGCACGGCGCCATGATCATTGAGAGTGACTTCCAGGTTCATATTAGTGCTTCGATCCCTTGCTGGCGTGGCTGTGATTCGGGCGGGATTCTAGCTCAGCTAGGGCACAAATAAAAGGGGAGAGCAATGCTCTCCCCTTCCTGCTCAATGGACTTGAGATTCCGGTTTAGCCCAAGGGGGCCAAGAAACGCACGAGGCGTTTCGAAATCAAATCAATAGTAGCTTCCGAACACGCCGAAGTCGGCGATGTCGGTGGCTCCGCTTTCCGCATAGTCATGGCAGGAGTCGAACGTACCCGCACCATTGTAATCGGTAGCGAACTTGGCGAAGTCAGCGATGTCAACGCTCTGGTTGCCGTTGAGATCGGGACTATCCACGGCCACACAAACGGGCAGACCGTTGTTGATGATGATGTCATAAGCCATGACGTAGAGATCCAGATCGTCGCAGACGATTCCTTCGCTCAGGTCACCGCTGACGCCACCGTCGATGGTTCCGGGATTGTCGCTGAACTGACTGTCACCATTGGCATCGGTGCCCGCATCGGCCTGGCTGCTCTGACCGGCGCCGAAGTTGACGTCGGGGTGATAGAGAGTCAGATCGGTAGCGGCGAGACTCACGGCGTTTCCATTGATATCCAGAATCTGGCAATGGATCGTGTAGTCGTTAGTGCCTTCGATCAGAGTTTCACCGCCGCCGGGAGCGATGGTGAAGCGACCACAGTTGTCAGCCCAGGCGGTGGAGTTGGCGGGATCAGGGATACCGGCGCCGGCCACCACGACCAGGCCCATGACGAAAAGGGCTGCTAGGGCAAGGGTGGAATTCCTCTTGGCCATTCATAACCTCCTGAAGATGGCCGCCCCGATGCATTGCTCTTATCTAAGAAGCAGAGGGGCTGAACCGGTCAAGCTAAGGGTGCTTTGCCATTTATGGAAGCAGGGGAACTTCCAAGATCCATGAGCAGGAAAGCACTGCCCAAGTTTCAAGTGAGCCTTATTATACCCTGAATCCAGAGGGGGGGTCAACCGGGAAAAGAAAGTCAACTCCGGGTTTATAGCTCTTTAGCGAGCCCAACGACCCTAGACACGGGCACCGTGAAAGCAATCCCCGTTCCACGGCCTTCTAAGGAGCCACATATTCCCGGAATCAAATCTAATAGCTCATCGGCCTTCGATTGCTCAGCTACCGAGAAAACAAGGGAGTGCTCGTTCTGACCACCGGGGAAGAGGTTGCGAAGACCTGCAAATATAGGGATTTCCTCGGTTAGAATCTGCCCCATGCCACGGGCATCCAGCAGTGTGGCGCCCGTAATTCCTATCTCCAGAAAGGCCTCGAGGATTTCTTCGAGCTTGTCCGGATCCAATACGATGATGAAAAGAAGGACCATTCTGCTGACCACTTTCGCTTGCGACACTCCGCAGTCTTTCAAGTATTGAGGTCATACGCAATGGAAAAAAAGAAGCTCCCAGGGTCAATGATTACCAAAGACTCCTCTTTGTTCCCAAAGCCGTTGACACCCGCCACTTACCTACCTAGAGTTACGCGTTCTTCCCCGTAATACCTCGGAGTGCCATGAGTCAAGAACTCAGCCCCCAACAACTCAGGCAGAGGATGCAAAGGCGCAAGCGCTTGGATGTTGCCAGCGCCTTGCTTTACATCCTCCCCGCAGCGGCAATTGTACTCACTTTCCGCCTGGTGCCCATTCTTGCCGCGTTCACTTTCAGCTTCTTTGAAATCAAGATGGGCGCCTTGGTGGGCTACGTGGGACTCGGCCACTACCTGAAGCTCTTCCAAGATCCGACCTTCTGGCACTCACTCAGCACCACCCTGTGGTTTGTCCTGGGCACCGTACCGCCGGCCATTTTCGCATCGCTCTTTTTTGCCATGCTGCTGAACCAGAAGATACGCGCCCTGGGCCTCTACCGTATGATCTACTTCATACCGGTGGTGACCAGCATGGTGGCGGTGGCGGTTATCTGGAAGTGGATCCTTGAGCCCGAGATCGGCATCTTAAACTACCTTTTGGGGGAATTGGGCGCGGGGCGAATGGGATGGCTCTCCGAAAGCCGTGGCATCTTCCAGATGATGGCCGGAACCGTCGGCATCAATCTGCCCGATTGGGCGGGGGGACCGAGTCTGGCGCTGATCAGCCTGGCACTCGTGAATACCTGGAAAGGTCTCGGATATAACATCGTAATTTTCCTGGCCGGCCTGCAGAATATTCCGCAGCAACAGTACGAAGCGGCACGAATCGACGGTGCGGGCAACTGGCAGCTCTTCAGGTATGTCACCTGGCCCATGCTCAGTCCGACCACCTTCTACGTCTTCATCATGAGCACCATCGTGAGCTTCCAGACCTTCAGCCTGGTCTATCTCATGACCTCGCCTCCGGGCGGTCCCGAGGACTCCACCAAGGTTCTGGTCTACTATCTCTTCGACAAGGGATTCACGCCCCCGGCCAGCCTGGGTCGAGCCAGCGCGGTGGCCCTGGTGCTCTTCATTATCATCCTCACCCTGACCATCGTGCAACGGCGTGTGGCCGAGAAGCGCGTGCATTACTAGGAGAGAGCGATGGCGGCAAGAGAAGGCATGATCAGAAGACTGAGTGGCAGCACGACCATTCACTTGCTGCTCATTGTTTCCAGTCTCACCATGCTGATGCCCTTCGTGTGGATGCTTGCCACCAGCTTTCGCGACACCATGGAAATCACACGGGAACCCTATGGTTTCATCCCGCAGATTTTCGCGCCGGGTTTCGGCGATGTGGGCACGCCCACCGAGGGCCAGACTCTTAGTATGAGTCGCATTTTCGCGAACTACATCGAAGCTTGGCAGAGCGCGCCCTTTGGCCGCTACTTCCTCAACACCATCTTCGTGGCGCTCTCCTGCGTGGTGGGCGTGGTTGTAACCAGCGCCCTGGCGGCCTACGCTTTCGCCCGCATGGAATTCAAGGGCCGCGACATCATCTTCATGGTCTTCCTGGCCATGATGATGGTGCCTGAGCCCGTCTACCTGGTGCCCAGCTTCATCATCATGGCGAGGCTTCACTGGCTCGATACCTATTACGCACTCATTGTTCCATGGACCGTGAAGGTCTTCTCGATCTTCCTGCTCAGGCAGCACTTCAAGACCATTCCCCAGGATCTCTTCGACGCGGCCACCATCGACGGCGCCAGTCGCTTCAAGGTGCTCTGGACCATCGTCATGCCGCTGTCGCGAGCGATCCTGGTGACCATTGTCATCTTCACGATTATCGGGAGTTGGAATTCCTTCCTCTGGCCGCTGGTCATGACCCACTCGCCGGAGATGCGGCCCATCCAGATTGGTCTCGCGGCCTTCAGCCAGGAAGAGGGGACGGAGTACGGTCTCATGATGGCGGCCACCACGCTCAGCGTACTGCCTCTGCTGATTCTCTACTTCTTCGCGCAGAAGCAGATCATCTCGTCCATGGCATCCAGCGGTCTCAAGGAGTGAGATGAAACGCGCACTGTTCCTCTTGCCGATTCTTGCGATTCTCCTCGGAAGCTGCGCCCCCGGGCCCAGCGAGGACGAGGTCATCTTCTGGCATGCCATGGGGCGCTGGGAGCCTGCGCTGCTGGAACTGGTGGATGAGTTCAACGAACTGCATCCCGACATGCCCGTTCGCGCCTACAATATGAGTCGCTATCAGGCCCTCAGTCAGAAGATCATCGCGGCGGTGGCGGCGGGTCAGCCTCCGACCATCAGTCAGGCCTACGAGGCCTGGACCAACGAAATGCGCGCGGCGGATATCATCGAGTGCCTCGAATTTCGGGCCCGCGGTGAGTTCGGGTTGGAAGAGAGCGATTGGGAAGACATCCACCAAGTTTATCTCGACGAATGCCGAGATGAAGAGGGCAAGCTCTGGAGTTTCCCCTTCAATAAAAGCGTGCGCACGCTTTTCCTGAATCGCGACTTCTTCCGCAGCAAGGGCTTCGATCCCGACAAGCCACCTGCGAACTGGGATGAGTGGCGAGACATGAGCCTGGCCATGACCGCCGACCTGGACGGTGACGGCCGCAATGATCATTGGGGAACCACGGGTCGCAACTCCGTGACCATCTTCGGGAATCTACTTCTGCAAAACGGCGGCGACTTCTTCACGCCCGACGGCAAGAAGAGCAGCATTGCCGATCCTGTTGGCGTGGAGGCCATGGAGTACATGTGGGAGATGTTCGGCTCGCGCAAGATGGGCTACTCCACATTCGACTACGCCTATCAGAACGAGTTCAAAGCCGGTCGCGTGGGCATGATGGAAAGTTCGAGCGTGTCTTTGTCATTCCTTCGCGGCACCATCAGCTTCGATCTGGGTGTGGCGCCGCTTCCCGGCCGCAAGAAGGACATCGCCCTGATTCAGGGAACGAATCTGGTCATCTTCAAGAAGGCGACAGAGAAGCAGAAGGCCACGGCCTGGGAGTTCATCAAGTTCCTGACCAACACCGAGAACGCCACGCGTTGGTCCCTGGCCTCGGGCTATGCACCTCTGCGCAAGAGCTGTATGGATCAACCTGCCATGCGCGCCCTTCTGGAAGAGGTGCCGGGCTTGGAGTCATCCTACGATCAGCTTTTGACAGCGCGCAGCGAACCGAGCAATGCCGCTTGGTTTGCCGGGCGGAAATATTTGGAAGAGGGGGCCATCCAGCGCGTCATGCGTGGTAAGGCCGACCCTGGCGAAGCCCTCAGGAAGACCGCCAAGAAAATCGACAACGAAATCGAATCGGGCTTTTAAGCAATTGGCCACTAGCTCCCGGCTCTTGGCCGGAGTATTCTTGCCAATAGCTAGAAGCCGCTAGCCAATAGCCAATGGAGTCATCATGTCCCTCAGTTTCGAACAAAAACTCGATCGCTATGCCGAACTCACCGTAAAGGTGGGAGTGGGCCTGCAAAAGGGACAGCGTCTTATGCTGCGCGGTGCCGTGGAAGCGGCGCCTCTCGTTCGTTTGATTGTGGAGAAGGCCTATCAGGCCGGCGCCAGCATCGTAGAAGTTCTCTGGGACGATGAGGCCAGCTCTCTCGCCCGATTCCAGTACGCCGCGCCCGACTCTTTCAATTCCATTCCCACCGCCACGGCCGATGCCTTGCTCAAGGGTGGCGAGAATGGGGACGCGCTTCTGGCCATTCGCGCGAGCGATCCCGATTTGCTTTCGGGTCAAAATCCCGAGACTGTCACCAAGGTTCAGCGAATGAACATGGAGTACATGCAGCCATTCTCGCGGCGCATCACGGGCAAGGAAATCAATTGGTCCATTGCCGCGGCGCCGGTGCCCGCTTGGGCCCTAAAGGTCTTCCCCGACCTCACGCCCGAAGATGCGGTAGCCAAGTTGTGGGAAACCATCTTCCGCATCTGTCGCGTGGATCAGGATGATCCCGTGGCCGCCTGGACGAATCACCTGGATAAGCTGGCAACCTGGCGCGCGCATCTCGATGCCAAAGCCTATCGCGAACTGCGCTACAAGGCGCCGGGTACCGATCTGGTTCTCGGCATGCCCGACAATCAACATTGGATGGGCGGGCGCAGTGTATCGAGTCGAAACAACATCGACTTCGTGGCCAACATGCCCACCGAGGAAGTCTTCAGCGCGCCGCATCGCGAAAAGGCAGAAGGCGTGGTCACCGCGTCCAAGCCGCTCAGCTATGCGGGCACTCTCATCGACGACTTCAGCCTGACCTTCGAAGCTGGGCGAGTGGTGGATGTGAAGGCCGGCTCGGGCGAGGCCATCCTCAAGAAGCTCATCGAAACCGACGAAGGTGCCTCGCGCCTTGGCGAGGTGGCCCTTGTGCCGCACAGCTCGCCCATCAGCGCCTCGGGAATTCTATTCTACAACACGCTCTTCGATGAGAACGCCTCCTGTCACCTTGCCGTGGGCAAAGCCTATCGCCCCTGCATCGTGGACGGAGTCAAAATGAGCGACGAAGAATTCAAAGCCGCCGGCGGCAATGACAGTCTGACCCATGTAGACTTCATGATCGGCTCGGATGAAATGGACATCGACGGCGTCACGGAAAGTGGCGAAGTTGAAGCCATCATGCGTGCCGGCGAATTTTCCTTTGGCGAATAGATGCCGCTGATTCGCGGAGGCTGGCGCGGTTTCCTGCTCATCTGGGCAGGGCAGGTCTTTTCTCAAATCGGTTCGAATCTCACCGGCTTCGCCCTGGGCGTCTGGATCTATCAAAAAACAGGCTCGGCCACACAGTTCGCGCTGATCGCCATGGCTGCGGTTCTCCCCGGCGTGCTTCTCTCCCCTGTGGCCGGCGTGATGGTGGATCGTTATGATCGCCGCAAGATTCTCATTCTTGCCGATGCAGCCGCGGCACTGGTGACCCTTTGTGTGGCCCTGCTCTGGTGGATGGACCTGCTCGCGGTCTGGCAGATATTCATCAGCTCGGCTCTGCTATCCAGTTTCGGTGCCTTTCAACGGCCTGCCTTCAGCGCCTCCATTACCTTGCTCGTGGACAAGTCGCTTTTTGCCCGGGCCAGTGGTCTTTCTCAGACAGCGGAATCCCTTTCCATCATCGTGGCTCCGATTACGGCAGGCTTGCTCGTCGTAAAGGTCGGCCTGGGCGGTGTGATCCTGGTGGATTTTGTGACCTTTCTCATTGCCATGACCGCACTGGCTCTCGTGGGCATTCCGCGACCCGAGAAGATCGAAGAAGACGAAGCCCGACCATCCATGTGGAGCCAAGCCGTCTTCGGTTGGAACTGGCTACGCGAAAGACCTGGACTCTTCCGCATGCTTTGGCTCTTCGCAGGATTGAACTTCCTTTTCGGAATGGTCAACGCGCTACTCATGCCCATGGTGCTCAGCTTCACCACGGCCGATGTCATGGGACGCATCCTGTCCTTCGGCGGATTCGGCGGGCTATTGGGTGGCGTGGCCTTGAGCATCTGGGGTGGACCCAAGAAGAAGATGACCGGCGTACTCGCTTTTCTCGTCATCATCTCATTGGGTGTGAGTGCTGTCGGGCTCAAGCCCTCAGCCTGGTTCGTTTCGGGAGCGCTGTTCGGAACCTTCTTCTTCGGTCCCTTCATTAACGGACTCGTCCAGGCGGTTTGGCAAACCAAGGTTCCGCCAGGTCTTCAGGGGCGGGTTTTCTCCACCCGGGGCATGATTTCCACCGCCATGATTCCCATCTCCTTTTTGATATCCGGACCCTTGGCCGACAATCTCTTCAGCCCTATGATGCTCGAAGGCGGGGCTTGGGCCTCGCGTCTCGGCCCAATAATCGGAGTGGGCCCAGGGCGAGGCATCGGCCTCATGTTCGTCCTTGCGGGAATCGGTGGTGCTATAGTCAGCCTAATCGCCTACGCCGATCCGCATATTCGTCACGTGGAAGATCGCCTGCCCGATCAGGTGGGCGAGGAGGGAGAAGCCCTTGAATAGTTTTCGCAAGGAACTCTGGTTTGCGACCCAGGCGCGTCGGGAACTGATCAACATCACACCCGATGTGCAGGCCTGCATCAGCGAAAGTGGCATTCGCGAGGGACTCTGTCTCGTGAACGCCATGCATATCACTTCGAGTGTTTTCATCAATGACGATGAACCGGGTCTGCATGCCGACTACGAAGATTGGCTCGAAACTCTTGCGCCTGAGAAACCGTACAGCCGCTATCGTCACAACAACACCGGCGAGGACAACGGCGATGCGCATCTTAAGCGCACGGTCATGGGGCGTGAAGTGGTGGTGGCTATTAGCGAAGGCAAGCTGGACTTCGGGCCCTGGGAACAGATCTTCTATGGTGAGTTCGATGGTCGCCGTCGCAAACGTGTGTTGGTCAAAATAATCGGAGAGTAGATGAACTCCCCAGCCAATCGTATTGTGGCCGTGGATTTACTCCGTGGCTTTGCTTTGCTCGGCATTCTCATTATGAACATCAGTAGTTTCGCGCTGCCCACCGGGTCTTACTATAATCCGCTCGCTTTCGAACCCACGCTTGTCAATCAAGTGGTGTATGGTGCCAGCCACATTTTGGCCGACCAGAAAATGATGGCCATCTTTTCCATGCTGTTCGGCGCGAGCATGATCTTGCTCATGCAAAAAACCGAGGCCTCAGGTCGCAAGTTCGGCGGATTCCACTATGCGCGAACCGGCTGGTTGTTGCTCTTCGGCATCCTGCATTTCGTTTTTCTCTGGGAAGGTGACATCCTCGCCCTTTACGCGCTCTGCGGATTCATACTCTTCCTTTTTAGGCGGCTTCCGGCCTGGGCTGGAATCAGTTTTGGCATCCTGGTTTTCCTCGCGCCCATTCTATGGGCGCCCACCTTGCATCGAAGCTTTAGTGAACTCGACGAGGCCAATGTACGCGGCGTTGAAAACTGGTGGGCTCCACCGATGGATGTGATCGAAGAAGATATCGAAATCTATCGCGGAAATTACGCCGGGCAGATCGCACATCGTTTCGATAACCCCAGCGAATCTGAAGATGGGGAAGAGACAAGCGAATGGCCGGCCGCGACCATTGCCATTGAAGCTTTCTGCCGTGCTATGGGAATGATGTTGGCGGGTATGGGGCTTTTCAAATCGGGAGTGCTTACCGGTCAAAGAAGCGCGTCATTTTATCGACGCATGCTTGTTTTGAGTCTACCACTGGGCCTTGGCATTTCCAGCTATGGTCTCTGGATGAATTACCAATACGACTATGCTTTTCCCTGGTCTCTGAGTCTGGGGCGAGCGCCCAATCATATTGCCTCGGTTTTCATGGTCGGCGCTTATGTGTCCTTGATCATGCTTTGGAGTAAAAGCTCGCGGCTCGAGAGTTTGAAGATGCGACTTGCCAATGTGGGACGCATGGCCTTCAGCAATTACATCGGACAAACCCTGCTGGCCACCTTGATTTTTTACGGCTGGGGTCTTGGACTCTACGGCCGACTGAACCGCCTGGAGCTTCTAGGCGTCATGATCCTGATCTGGATGCTGCAGCTTCTGGTTTCAGCCTGGTGGCTCGCGAGATTCCGCTACGGTCCTTTGGAATGGCTCTGGCGAACCATGAGCTATTGGAAGTGGCAACCCATGCGGCGCAAGACGGCATAACCCTTGCCATAGAGCGAGCCTCCCCGGATTCCTCCCACGAATCCGACACGGAGGCATTCCATGCTGAAATCTGCCCGCAAGGGTCTGTATCCCCTGTTCTATACATCCCTCCTCATCTTGTTTTCTCTACCCTCGGGCAGCTTCGCCGAGGTGGTGATCACCGAACTGCTGGCCGCGCCCGGTAGCGACTGGTCGGGCGACGGCACCATCGATTGGCGCGACGACGAGTGGGTGGAGATCGCCAACCGCGGCGACAGTGCCGTGGATCTCACTGACTACTGGGTTTCCGATGAGCTTGACGATTCACCCATTCGTTATCGTTACAGCGGCATGCTGGAGCCGGGTGAAGCGCTATTTGTTACCGGCCAGGAAGCGCGCGAATGGCAATTGGAAATGGGGCTCGGTGGCGCAGGCCTGAGTCTGCGCAATACCAGCGGTGAGGTGGTGCTCTATCAGGACATCGGTGACTCCGTGGCTCTGGCCGATGTGATTGCCTACGAGACCTATCAGGTCGACTACGAACGCTCGCTGGGGCGTCATCCCTTGGATAGCGAAAACTGGATGCTCTTCGATGGGTTGAATCTCTACCACGGCAATCAAGAACCGGGATCGACCGGCTGCATTCCCTCGCCGGGCGTGATCAACGACTGCGGCGATGTGAGCACCGGCGATCTGGATTGGGGAAATCTGAAGGGGCTTTACGGTCTGCCGGGTTCTTGAACAGGGGGGGCTTAGGCTCTCCCCTTGCAAATGTTTGGAAACTCAAACGGGGAGAGGGCTGCCTCTCCCCTTATCTATGCATGTAGCTCTTATTACTTGTATTAATGCCATAAAATGGTATAATAGCTAACTCGTAATGAATCATAGTATTATCTCCATCTTCCCCCATCCCACATCACTCGCATACTGGAGCCGACCATGTCGAATTGCTGGAAAATTGCGTCGATTTTCGTCTTTGCTATCCTCGCGACCTTCACTCCGGCAGGAAGCGTGAGCCTCTACGAAGACTTCAGCACGACAAGCTACAAGGACGAAATTAACACCAGTGCCGAATGGAACACTGCCGACGGCGAGCTCAGGCTCCCTGTCTTTGTCCCTGAACTGGTGGGTCATTACGCGTCACCCGATTTGGTTTCGGTATCAGTCTCCGGCAACCTGCTCGCGGGCGCGAACGGAACCGGTGAATTGCAGTTCTTCGATGTTACGAATCCCAGCAGTCCCGGACTGCTATCGAGCAACAGCTTCCCCTTCGAGCTATTCGATGTGGCATTGCTTGGAAATCTGGCCTATGTGGCGGCCGACAGTGGTGGACTCAAGATCATCGACATCAGCGATCCCAGCATGCCGGTTCTACTTTCAAGTTACGCCAGCTCCGGTCATGCCCAGGGTTTGGATGTTCATGGCAGCTGGGTTCTTCTGGCCGACGGAGAGAGCGGCGTCCATCTGATCGATGTGAGCGATCCAGTCAGTCCCACGCTTATGAGCAGCTACGACACGGCGGGTTATGCCTATCAGGTCAAACTGTTTGGTGATCTGGCCTTGGTGGCTGATGGATCGGCGGGCCTGGTTGTTCTCGACCTCAGCGATCCTACATCACTCAGCATGCTGGGTAGTTACGACACACCGGGAACGGCCCTGGACTTGGATGCTGCTGGAAATCAAGTCTTCGTCAGCGACTTCTATAGCGGTCTCCAGGTTATTTCAGTGCGATACCCCGACGCTCCTGTCCTGGCCGGCAGCTTCGCCACCACGGCTGGGGCCCGTGCCGTTTCCGTGCAGGGCGACCTTGCCTATGTCTCCGTGGCGGAAGTCGGGTTAATGATTGTCGACATTAACGATGTGGCAAATCCCCAGCTACTCGATGAGTTCGACAGCTCGGGAATCGTGTTTGACGCTGCCATCGAAGGCGAAAACGCTTTTCTGGCCGATTATTATGGCGGGCTGCAGGTGGTGAAAATTAGCCAGAGCATCGAGCCTCGAATTATACTCCGGGAGAATTACTTCGTAGCTTACAACTCCATCGCCATTGCCGGTAACACCGCCTACCTGACGAAGGTGGGGAGCGAAATTCAAATTGTCGACATCAGCGATCCCCTCAACGCGGTATATCACGACATCTTCTCCCTTCCCTTGGCGGCCACTGCTAGAGGAATTGAAGTTCACGGTGACCTCCTCTACGTAACCGTGGCTGGAACGGGTGGGGGTTTGTATATCCTTGATATCACTCAACCGAGGGATCCGGTTCTCATCGGTCAGTACACGGGAGGCGACGCTTCCGAGAATGTAACCGTCGCCAATGAAATCGCCTATCTGACTCACAATTTGGGAAATCTTGACATTCTTGATGTTTCCGATCCCACTAATCCTGTTCTACTTTTCACCTACTACACAGGTGCGGGAACTAGCATTGAAACCATGCAGCTACAAGGAAACTTGCTTTACCTGGGGTTTAACAGCAATGGTTTGCAGATCATGGACGTGAGCAATCCGGCAAGCCCCCTGCTGCTCAGTCACATCGAACCGCTCCTTGATATCGATGATATCGCCCTGGCCGGCGACTATGCCTACATGATTAACTATGGAGGGTATTTTCGTGTGGCGAACGTCAGCGATCCATTCGCGCCCTACTTCATAAGCGAGTTGGATACGCATCCCTATAAGTCGGACATCAAACTGAGCGGCGACTTCGCTTTCGTGGGTAGAAACGGCTTCGGGGGCATGGAAGTTTACGACATCAGTGATCCCCTGCTGCCCGTGAGAATCCATGACATTCTAAATCTAGATGGCGGAGAAGATTTGGAGTTGTTTGGAAATCATGTCATTTTCCTTGGAGATAATGGGCTTACGGTGATTGAGGTTTTCGACACAGGCACTCTGGAAGATCAGAACATCGGTCAATCCTTGACCCTAGATCTCGACCAGGGTCCGATCACTCATGTACGTTTGGACGCGACCCAAACCACCGGTGTTTCCTGGGAATTGAACACGCTTTCTCCCGATGCTTGGCTTCCGATCACGCCGGGAGATAGTTGGCTTTCACTTGATCCGCAGGGTGACGATCTTCTTTGGCGCTCCACCCACACTTCCGATGGGGTGACCAATCCCACAGTTTCAGATCTTACCGTCGAGTGGCTGAATGAATTCGCATGGTTCTCTTCAATGTCGGATGTGCCCAGCGATCAGGGCGGATGGATGCAGCTGAACTTCATGCGTTCGGGTTACGATTTTGCCGACGAGATCGATCATCCTGTGACGGGTTATCAACTCTACAGGCGCGTGGATGATCCAATGCTTCGTGAAAGCATCGAGATGAATGGAATCATTCCTTCCATGGTCGATGCCGAGCATCCTGGGCTTGCCTCTTTTGATCCGGGACAAATTCGAACTCTCGGTGATCGAAGCTTCCTATCCGCTGGCGATCGAGAAGAACTGCCGGCGGGAACCTGGGAAGTGTTGAACTGGGTCGCCGCGCGTCAGACGGATGAATACATCGTAGAAGCGCATACGCAGGCCGACTCCACAGCGGAGGACGGAATCCATTGGTCGGTTTTCCTGACCACGACTCACACAAGCACGCCATCGGTTTGGTTCGCAAGCCAACCTGACAGCGGCTACTCGGTGGACAACCTGGCGCCGAATGTGCCCAGCGGATTCCTCGTGGACCATGATCCCTACGGCATATCAAATCTTAACTGGGACGAGCACGATGCACAGGACTTCCGCTACTTCCGCGTCTACCGTGGCGAGACCGCGGACTTCGAGATCGGTGCAGAGGCTTTGGTGCACGAGACGATCGACACGAACTGGACCGACGAGGCCAGCGGCGTGCATTTCTTCTACAAGATCACGGCTCTGGATTTCGCCGGCAACGAAAGCGATCCCACTACGCCGGACGAAGTGGTGGACGTGGACGACGCGCCACCGGTAGCCCTGACTCTACACGCGAACGTGCCCAACCCCTTTAATCCAAGCACCGAGATTCGCTTCGATCTGCCCACCGCGGGCGCGGTGCGCCTATCGGTTTATGATGTCACTGGCCGCATGGTGCGCGATCTAATATCGGAACATCTCGAACCGGGTGTACACGTGTACACTTGGGATGGGCGAGCTGGAAGCGGACAAGCGATGGCTTCTGGCATTTACTTCTCGGTTCTCTCCACTGAGGATCGGACACTTCGCCAGAAGATGGTTCTGCTGAAGTAAGGCGCACATTGTTCTGATCAAAGCGGCACTGTACCCGGCTACAGTGCCGCTTTACATGTGGGCGGGGGCATGCTAGCTTTGCCTCATGGACGGTAAGTTGTGAATCGGCAAGCGCTTCCTCAGCTTATTGAAGCCGCTTTCACGGGCGACAAGCGGGCCCTGGCGCGCTTGATTTCGCTCGTCGAGAACGAGGCGCCCGAGCGGGCCGCCATCCTTGATGCGGCCATCCCCAAGACCGGCAGCGCCTGGCGCGTGGGCGTGACGGGCCCTCCCGGCGCGGGCAAATCTTCCCTACTCGAAGAAATCGTCATGGCCTATCGCGAGCGCGGCAAGACCGTGGGTTTGGCCGCCGTGGATCCCACCAGTCCCTTCACCGGCGGCGCACTCCTGGGCGACCGCATTCGCATGGCACGCGCCGGAGCCGATCCCGAAGTCTTCATTCGTAGTCTCGGCAGTCGCGGATCCCTCGGCGGCCTCAGCGCCCAGACCGAAGCCGTCCTCGACCTCTTCGACGCCGCGGGCAAAGACCTTGTCTTCGTGGAAACCTTGGGCGTGGGCCAGGCCGAACTCGATGTTGCCGAATGCGGCTATACAACGGTGGTCGTGCTCGTGCCCGAGAGCGGCGATGGCATCCAGGCCATGAAGGCCGGCCTCATGGAAATCGGTGACGTCTTCTTGGTGAACAAGTGCGATCACGAGGGTGCGGCTCTCCTGGAAATGGAACTTCGTGCCGCCCTGGATCTGGGCACGATTGCCGACGGCTGGACACCGCCTGTTATTCAGACCAGCGCCATCGAAGGCCGAGGAATTGAAGAAGCGATTGAAGCTATCGAGGCACACCGAACGCATTTGGCCCAAAACGGGCAGTTGCCGGCCTTGCGCCGACGCCTGCTTGAGCGCCGTCTCAGGCGTGCGGTGGAATCTCGATTGAGTGGTGCCCTCTGGGCAGATCCAATGCGCTCAGAGAAGCTTGAAGAGACCCTTGATAAGCTGCTGGCCGGCGGGGTAGGTTTCGAGGATAGCCTTCGCGCCCTTCTCCCCGAAGGGCTGACTGGAGAGGATTCGTGATGGACAGGAAGATCCGTGTACTCGTCGCCAAGCCAGGCCTGGACGGACACGATCGCGGCGCCCGCGTGGTGGCCGCGGCGCTCAAGGATGCGGGCATGGAGGTCATCTACACGGGCCTGCATCAAACGCCCGAAATGATCGTGGAAGCGGCCATTCAGGAAGATGTGGATGTGGTGGCGCTCAGCATTTTGTCGGGATCGCACATGAGCCATTTCCCCAAGGTGCGCGAGCTGCTCGATGCGGCGGGGGCCACCGATCTGTTGATCACGGGCGGGGGAATCATCCCCGAGGAAGATATGAAAGCGCTTTCGGAACAGGGCATCGGGAAACTTTTCGGGCCCGGAACCGATACGCGCGAGGTAGTGGAGTACATCCGCGGGGAAGTATCCTCGCGCAATAGCTAGGAGAGGAAGATGAACGACAACAGGGTGATGGTCATCGGCGCGGGAACCATGGGCAACGGCATTGCGCAGGTTTTTGCGGCCAAGGGCTATGAAGTGCTCATGGTGGATGTGGCCGAAGATATGCTCGAGCGCGGTTTGAAAACCATCGCGAAGAGTCTTGATCGGCTGATCAAGAAAGAGAAAATCAGCGAGGCGGACAAAGACGCCATCATGGGACGCATCGACGGCAGCACCGACATGGCCGCCGGCGCCGACGTGTTCCTGGCCATCGAGGCCGCCACCGAGAACATGGACATCAAGCGCAAAATTTTTAAGCAGCTTTCCGACACGGTGGAAGACGACGCGTGGCTGGCCACCAACACCTCGAGCATTTCCATCACCGCGCTGGGAACATCGGTGAAGGATCCCACGCGTTTCATTGGCATGCACTTCATGAACCCGGTTCCCATGATGAAACTGGTGGAAGTGATTCGTGGCCTCGACACCCGCAAGGACGTGGAAGACGGCATCGTGGCCATGAGTGAAAAGCTGGGCAAGGTGCCGGTGGTGGTGAACGATTATCCCGGTTTTGTGGCCAACCGCATTCTCATGCCCATGATCAACGAGGCCTGCTATACGCTCATGGAGGGCGTGGCCGACAAGGAGGCCATCGACAGCATTATGAAGCTAGGTATGGCCCATCCCATGGGTCCCCTTACCTTGGCTGACCTCATTGGCTTGGACGTTTGCCTCTGGATCATGGAAGTCTTGCATCGCGATCTCGGCGACAGTAAGTACCGACCCTGTCCCATGCTGCGAAACCTCGTAGCCGCAGGACGCCTGGGTCGGAAAACAGGTCGCGGATTCTACGACTACGAATAGGAGGGCCCATGCGCCTGATCCTTTGCCTATCACTTGCACTTTTGATCGCCGCGCCTGCGAGTGCCATCCAATCTCAATTGGATGAACTCAGTCGCGGCGCAGATCCCTTCGTTCGCAGCTTGTTTTGGCCGGGACTTGGACAAATCGAACAAGGTCGCAGCACAGTGGGTGCAGCCTTTGCCGGTGGCGCCGTTCTGGCTTCCGTGGGCGCGTTCTATGGTCATCTGGGATATCACTCGGCGGCCAAAGATTCGCGCAATGCGGGCGAAGCCTACGCCGATGCCATTGCCATTGGAGATACCGACACGGCTTGGTATTACTTCCAGCAACTTGATGGATTGGAAGCCAAGGCCAAGGAGCGCTACGACGATCGCAAGCTCTGGTACGCGGGACTTGCCACAGTTTGGGTAGCCAATCTTCTGGATGTCTGGTGGCACTCAAGGGGCGGCGATGATCGCATTGCCTTCGTTCCACTGGTACAAAACCAGGGCGGCGGTCTGGCCGTCACCCTGAACTTTTAGGAGGCGGTATGCGAAATACAATCGTGATCATCGCCTTGCTCGGCCTGCTTGCCTTCGCAGGGCTCTGGGGATGCACGGAAGAACTCAGTCCTTTCGAAATCACCACGTTCCCTGCACCTCTTTTGGACGTGAGTATCACCGGTGCGGAAATTCTTGAGCTCAGTTGGGAGTGGAGCGACGAAGAAACCGATTGGTACATGATCTATCTGGGCGGTTTCGCCCTCGACGAGTTCAACAATGTGGTTGCAATCGACACACTCATCGATTCCACGGAAACGTCTCCTCGCAGTCTTCTTGTTCCCGGCCTTACCGAGTTCGATGAGGAGCTGGGCGATACGCTCTACCGATTCATGTACTTCCGGGTGGCGCCCAAGACTAGCGGAGTCGAGGGACTCCGCAGCCCCGCCGCCTTCCCCCACAGGTAGGTAAGCATGCGCGCCTGGCTCCTGACCTTGCTCCTTCTCCTTCCAAGCGCGGGCCTTCTGGCCCAAAGCGAGTGGATGGAACTGGAACCACTAGAGGATAAGGACGAGAAGAAATCCGAGGTGACGGCGCCGCCGAAAACATTGGCGGACCTTCCCAAGAAGTTCACCTACCAGGGGAAGGTGCAATATCTGGGGCCCGTGGGTTTCGTGTACCTGGGCGACTACTATTTCATCGACGAGCTCGATCCGCAGATGGCAGCCCTCGCCTGGCAACATGCGGCGGAGACCTGGCCTTGGGCCGGGCCCGTTCAGGATCGCTTGAACATCGTGGCCGTGCATGATGGCAATTGGTTGGATGCCGCCAATGGATTCATGCTCGACTATCGCGAGGAAATGCCGCCGCACCGCCAGGTGGATTGGGCATTGAGCGGCGACATCCCATTGACCAGCGAGGAAATTCAGGACATTCCCCAGGCGCCCACCGTTCTCTTTCGCCACGCGCTTCAAACACTTCGCCAGATTCCCGTGGATGATGCGCTTTTGACTCCCCGCATATTTTTGGAAGCGCGTTTGCAATCCTTGGCCGGTTTGGAGAACGCGGCTCTGCGAAGTTTTCAAAAACTTCCCCTGTCAGATCTGGATCTACCGTGGAGCGATCAGGCCGCGCTCATGCGTGGGCATCTTTACTATCGCAGTTTCAATCCCGAGCGGGCTCTGCTTGAGTATCAATCCATTCTTCATCGGCACTCCGAGCTTGGTGGGCGCATCGAAGAGATTCGCGCAGGCTTCGATCGACCCACTGCTAGTGCCGATGGCGAACTGATGCAGCTTTCCACCCAGCTTATCGGCAAGACGGCTGAAGGACGCTGGGCCATTACCGCACCGGAGTGGAATCTCTGGCCAATAGAGTCCATCGATGGGCCAGGCGAAGACGAGAGTTCGCCGCGCATCGTCTATCGTGGTTCCGATTATTGGGTGATCAGCCTGCCTCTTGGCTCGGACGAGTCGGGATGGGAACGAGGCAAGACGGTGATACTCAGCGGTTATCCCTGGAAGGAAAACTAGGGTGAAGACTGGGGATGCTTCCCGCTTTGAGAGCCAGCTGAAGTTCATTCTCGAAATCGATAAGCTAAAGACCATCGAGCGCCGAAGCTATCCTATCGGTTTGGATCGCCTGGAAAATTCCGCCGAACACAGCTGGCATGTGGCGCTGATGGCCCAAGTCTTTGCGGAGTACGCCGACGAAAATGTGAATCTGTTACGCGTCCAGCACATGTTGTTGATCCACGACCTTGTGGAGATCGATGCCGGCGACACTTTCATCTATGACGAAGTTGGCAATCGCGACAAAGCTGAGCGCGAGCGCGCCGCCGCCGATCGGATCTTATCCATTCTCCCCAAAGATCAAGCGCGAGAGCTGCGCACTTTATGGGACGAATTCGAATCTTGTGACAGCGCAGACTCGCGATTTGCTGCGGCCCTCGACCGCCTAATGCCGCTGCTTCACAACTTCCACACCGAGGGTCGAAGTTGGCGGCAACATGGCATCGTCAAGTCGCAGGTGGTCGCGCGGAATCGATCCATCGCCGAAGGCTCGCAAGCGCTCTGGGAGTATGCGAAAGATTTGATCGATGAAGCCGTGAGGCTGGGCTATCTGAAGGAATGATCCGCTAAGTGTAGGGAAGCAGCGACAAGGCTGTGGCGATCACGATTATGGCGGCCCACAGAATTGAGTTGTTCCAGGCGATGGGGTCACGGCGATTCTTACTTCGATAGATTCCGTCGGCAGTTGTGGCGACGAGTTGCAGCACGCTTGGAATGAGCACGCTGTTCACATCGATGTCTTGATCGAACACTTTCCGTACAATCCAAATTTTCGCAATGAGGCAGAGCCCCGTTGCCGTGGCCGTGATGATAAGAAACGTGCCCTGGCTCACCTCACCCCATTGTTTGCCCTCACTCATGATGGGTACTCCACCAATTCCAAGAGCACCCCATGGGTATCCTTGGGATGCAGGAAACAGATACGCAGCCCACCGGCACCCACAGAAGGAGGCGCGATGGGATTCACTCCGCGCTCGGCGAGTTCGGCCAGGGCCGCGTCAAGATCATCCACCTGAAAGGCGGCTTGCTGAAGGCCTTGCCCTCGTTTCTCAAGAAATTTGGCGATGGGGGAGCTGTCGCCCAAGGGTGCGAGAAGCTCGACACGGCAATTGCCACCGTCGAGCATGATCACCTCGACGCCCTGCTCGGGCAGACTCTCGCGCTCGGCTTCCACGAAGCCCAAGCGGTCTACATAATCCGCGCGCGCGGCTTCCAGATCTTTTACCGCGATGCCGATATGATCCAGGCGGCGAAAAATACCTTTGGGCAGCATCTCCGAATATCGCTTCACGCGCCACCTCCCTGTCGGTGCACTCCGAACACTTCGCGGAGTGCATTACTGGTCTCGCCAAGGGTGGCGCCCAAGGCTAACGCTTCTTTGAGCTGAGGCATAAGATTGCCTTTGCCACGCGCCGCTTGACTTAGCGAGTCTAGGGCAGCGCTCACCGCCGACGAATCGCGTGCTTCGCGGTATCGCTCCAGGCGTTCAACCTGTTCGCTTTCGAGTTCAGGCTTCAGGGTGAAGATTTCGCCGGGCTTGTCCGCGCCACCGTCTTCATACTTGTTCACACCCACTACAGACTGATCACCTTCTTCGATGGTGCGCTGAGCGACGAAGGCCGCCTCACCGATCTTCCGGCGCTGATAACCCGCCTCGATGGCCGCGGCCGCGCCGCCCAGTGATTCCACTTCTTCCATCATGGCCCAAGATTCTTCTTCCAGGTCTTTTGTCCAGCGCTCCACTTGCCAGCTGCCACCCAGCGGATCTACCGCATCGGCCACGCCGCTTTCCTCGGCAATGACCTGCTGGGTTCTGAGCGCCAACTGCACCGACTCTTCGGTGGGAAGAGCCAATGCCTCATCGAAACTGTTGGTGTGAAGACTCTGCGTGCCTCCGAGTACGGCGGCCAGAGCCTGGAGGGTTACGCGCACAACATTGTTCAAGGGTTGCTGTGCCGTGAGTGTGGATCCTGCGGTCTGGCTGTGAAAGCGTAGGCGCATGAGCTTCTCGTCCTTCACGCCAAACTTCTCGCGCAAGATGCGCACCCAGAGTTTGCGAGCCGCACGGAACTTGGCCACTTCTTCCAGTAGATTCGAATGCACGTTGAAGAAGAAGGACAGGCGGGGTAGGAAACGTTCGAGAGCGAGGCCGGCTTTTTGGGCAGCGCGCACATACTCTACCGCGTTGGCGAATGTGAAAGCCAACTCTTGGGGCGCCGTGCTTCCCGCCTCGCGAATGTGATAGCCGCTAATGGAAATGGTATTCCACTGGGGTGCGTGCTCGGCACACCAAGAGAATGTGTCGGTGATCAGCCTGAGGCTTGGACCCGGCGGAAAGATGTAGGTGCCGCGGGCGATGTATTCCTTGAGCACGTCGTTTTGAATCGTGCCGCGTAGAGCACCTGCTTCGACGCCGCGTTTCTCCGCGCAGAGCGCATAGAACAGCAGCAACTGCGCCGCCGTGGAATTGATGGTCATGGATGTGGACACCGCGGCCGGGTCGATCTCATCCATGAGAATTTCCATGTCTTCCAGCGTGTCGATGGCCACACCTACGCGTCCTACTTCGCTGGCGGCCAGGGGGGCGTCGGAGTCGTATCCCATTTGTGTGGGCAGGTCGAAGGCTACGGAGAGTCCGGTTTGGCCTTTGTTGAGCAGGTAGCGGAATCGCTCGTTGGTTTCACGGGCGGAGCCGAAGCCGGCATACTGCCGCATGGTCCAAAGGCGACCACGATACTGATTGGGCTGCACGCCGCGCACGAAGGGCGCCTGGCCTGGCCATCCCAATTCGGCTTCAGGATTGAAGCCCTGCATGTCGTCCGGGCCATAGAGTGTTTTGACTTCCCGGCCCGACTGTGTGCGAAAGGGAGTTTTGCGCTCGCCGAATTTGCCAAGGTGCGGAGCCAGGGAGCGGTCTTCCCAATCTTTGCGACCGCTCATGCATCCTCCTTGATGATGCGGGCCAAAGGCGCGCCGGTTTCCACCATTTGACCATCATTGACAAAAACTTCCTGCACGATGCCTTCCATCTCGCTGGCAAGTTCATTCTGCATTTTCATGGCTTCAAGAATCACCAGGCCCTGGCCCTGGGTGACCGTATCGCCAACCTTGACCAAGCTCTTCACAACAATGCCGGGCATGGGTGCCTTGAGTTCAAAAAGACCTTCCTTGCTACCAGCGCCGGTCATTTCTTCGGCGATTGCTTCGAGCTCGTCTCGCACGATCACTTCGGCGCTGGATGCTAAAGCGCTCACGGTGAATTTCCCGGAGTCCCAGTTCTTCTCCACGAGGTCGACCATGTAGGACTGTCCGCCGATGATGAGCGAGTAGATTTCATCGCGCTCGATGACGGTTTGCTCGAGAGTGTGGGTAAGGCCGTCAACGGTGATGGCCCAGCGCTCGCCGTCTGGACTCAAGGACACTTCCTTTTTCTCGCCGTTGAGGGTGACCACATAACGATGCGCGCTCATGACTGCCTCCTGGTCACAGCTTCTTTTCGGGCGGCAAGTTTCCAGCGGCTTGGCCTTCGTGAAAAAGCCTGAAGTCCTGCGAAGTTCATGCGCCGACCATGCTGATGATAAGCCAGCGTTGCCGCAGCCAAGGCCACGAAGGGTAGGGCCTCATCCTGCTCCAAGTACTCGGGGCGGAAGTGGTCATCGATAAAATGCGTGTCGAAGTTTCCCTCTTCAAAGGCAGGCTGCCTCAGCAACCACTGGTGGAAGGGAATGTTCGTTCGGATGCCGGCGATAACGAACTCGGTGAAGGCGCGTCTTGATCGCGCAATCACTTCATCTCGCGTCTGTCCGTAGATCACCAACTTGCTCAGCAGCGGATCGTAATAGATGGGCACATCGTACTTTTCATAGATGCCGCTGTCATGACGAATGCCGGGTCCGTTTGGCTCTCGCAGGCGAAGTATTTTCCCGGTGGAGGGCAGAAAATCTGTAGCCGGATCTTCGGCGTAAATGCGGAACTCCATGGCCCAACCATTTGGGACCAATTCTTCCTGCGTGAAGGGTAGGGGCTCACCATTGGCAACGGAGATCTGAAGTTTCACCAGATCCACATTGTAGGTCAGTTCCGTTACGGGATGCTCCACCTGCAGCCGCGTGTTCATTTCCAGGAAATAGAAGTCGCGATTGGCATCTACCATGAACTCCACGGTGCCCGCGCCTTCGTAGTGGCAGGCCTTGGCCACCATCACTGCCATCTCGCCCATCTCCTTGCGCATGGCTTCGTTCACGATGGGGCTGGGACTTTCCTCCACGACTTTCTGATGTCGCCTTTGAATGCTGCATTCGCGTTCGCCCAGATAGACCGCATTGCCTTTGCGGTCGGCCAGCACCTGAATTTCGATGTGTCGGGGCTCTTCGATGTACTTCTCCACGAAGACCGCCGAATCGGCGAAGGCCTTGGCGGCCTCGGACTGAGTCGCATCGAGAGCGGCAGCCATGTCCGATTCGTCACGCACAACCCGCATGCCCTTGCCGCCGCCACCTGCCGCAGCCTTGAGCATGACGGGGAATCCGATCTCGCGTGCCAGACGCAGGGCTTCTTCAGGATCGCCCAGTGCGCCGTCGCTGCCGGGAATCACACGTACCTTGGCGTCGATCATGGCAGCACGCGCGGTGAGTTTGTTGCCCATCAACTCCATGGCTTCGGGGCCGGGGCCAATGAAGCCGATACCGGCATCGCGCAGAGCTCTGGCGAATGCGGCATTTTCCGAAAGGAAACCATAGCCGGGATGCACAGCGTCGGCACCGGTCTCGCGAACTGCCTCGAGTATCTTGTCGATGCGCAGATAGCTTTCGGTGGAAGGTGCGGGCCCGATGCAAACGGCTTCATTGGCGAAGAGCACGTGTGCCGCTTCGCGATCGGCCTCGCTGTAGACGGCCACCGAAGGGATCTCGAGTTCCCTCAGAGCCCGCATCACGCGCAGGGCGATTTCCCCGCGATTGGCCACCAGTACTTTTGTAATCTTCCCTGCCACGCGAACTCCTAAAGTGGAATGTTGCCGTGTTTTTTGTGAGGCATGCTCTGCCGTTTACCGGCCAGGCTCGCGAGTCCCGCAATGAGTTTGGGACGCGTTTCCTGCGGCAGGATCACATCGTCGATGTATCCCGCCTCGGCCGCCAGGTAGGGGTGGCAGAACTTTTCATTGTAGTCATCCACCAGTTCCTTGCGACGCGCATCCGCATCTTCCGCTTCGGCGAGTTCCTTTCGCGCCAAAATGTTCACCGCGCCTTCCGCGCCCATGACCGCAAGTTCGGCGGTGGGCCAGGCATAGTTCAGGTCGGCGCGAATGTGCTTGCTGCTCATCACGTCGTAGGCCCCACCGTAGGCCTTGCGCAGTACGATGGTCATCTTGGGCACCGTGGCCTCGCAGTAGGCGTAAAGCAGTTTCGCACCATGCTTGATGATGCCGCCGTATTCCTGGTCGGTGCCGGGCAGGAAGCCGGGCACGTCTTCGAAGGTGATGAGGGGAATGTTGAAGGCGTCGCAGAAACGCACGAAGCGGGCGCCCTTGAGGCTGGCGGCGATATCGAGCGCGCCGGCCATGACCGCTGGCTGGTTGCCCACCAATCCCACCGACTGTCCGCCGAGCCTGGCGAAAGCTACCACGATGTTTCGCGCAAAATCCTTGTGCACTTCGAATAGCGAATCCTTGTCGGCCACGAGCTTCATGACATCGGTCACGTCGTAGGCCTGATTCGCTTCGGCGGGAATGATGCTGTCCAGCGCGGCCTCCTGCCGATCGGGAGGATCTGTGCAGTCGACGGCGGGCGGATCATCCATGTTGTTCTGGGGAAGATAGCTGAGCAGCTTCTTGGTCAGGAGCAGAGCCTCCTGATCGTTGCCCGCCATGAAATGGGCCACGCCGCTGCGCGTGTTGTGCGTACCCGCACCGCCCAGTTCCTCGAAACTCACTTCTTCGCCGGTGACCATTTTGATGACATTGGGTCCGGTCACGAACATGTGGCTGGTGCCATCGACCATGATCGTGAAGTCGGTGATGGCCGGCGAGTACACTGCACCGCCGGCGCAGGGACCCATGATGACGCTGATCTGCGGAATGACGCCGCTGGCCAGTGTGTTGCGAAGGAAAATGTCGGCATAGCCGCCCAGGCTGGCCACGCCCTCTTGGATGCGTGCGCCACCGGAATCGTTGAGACCCACGACGGGCGCGCCGTTGTCCATGGCCAGATCCATGAGCCGGGCGATCTTTCCCGCGTTGGCGCCGCTCATGGTTCCGCCAAAGACGGTAAAGTCCTGCGCGAAGGCGTAGACCAGGCGTCCATCTACCTGACCGAAACCGGCAACCACTCCGTCGCCCAAAGGTTTGTTGTCTTTGATGGCCGGGTCGCTGGACTGATGGGTTACGAATGTGCCGAGCTCCTGGAAGGTGCCCTTGTCGAAGAACAGGTGGATGCGCTCGCGCGCCGTAAGCCTGCCCGACTCATGAATCTTGTCGATGCGTTTCTGTCCGCCGCCCAGGCGGGCCTGCTCGCGCTTCTTCTCGAGAAGCTCGAATTTGTCTTCGTGGGCCATCGAAGTCCTTGGGATAGAGTTACTTGCACAAGAGCGATGAGGCGATTCTAGCGACCTCGACGCCCCAGGTCAAGGTGGCTCAAGGAAGTGACCGCGGCCACTTTCAGACAATCCAGGCTTGAAATCCTGCCAAAGATGGTAGAAATTGTGGAGATCTTAGGGACCCTTTCGGAGGAAATATGCACAAGACATTATCCATCGTACTCGCTCTCGCATTTCTGACTTTTGCCGCAATGGGCGCTATGGCCGAGGGCCAGGTCTTCGGCAAGGGTGTGAGCCTGGAGAAGGCCATCAAGGTGAGCGACCTGCTCGACAATCCCGATAAGTATGTGGGAGAGACCATTCGTGTGGAAGGCATCGCCGTGGGCGTGTGCTCGCATCGTGGATGCTGGGTGGAACTGGCTTCGGACAAAGAGGGCGAGACCGTTCGCGTGAAGGTCAAAGATGGCGAGATCGTGTTCCCGCCCGAGCTTCTCGGTTCGATCCTTGCCGCCGAAGGCGTCTGGACCGCTAACAAGCTCGACCTGGATACCACCAAGCAGCTTTGTGAGCACAAGGCCAAACAGGCCGGCGAGGAGTTTAATCCTGAAGAGGTTACCTCCTGCATGACCCTTTATCAGCTCACCGGTACCGGCGCCAAGGTGATGCCCATGCCTCAGAAGTCTCTCAAAAAGGGCTAGAGAATGACCAAATTCCGGCGCGTCTGTCGCTGGTTGCACCGCGAGCTGGGTTTTTT
>RRYU01007055.1_pt1 | contig 37536 bp, 25 predicted proteins | sample 2162651 | NCBI WGS metagenome assembly RRYU01 (sample SAMN10267283, study PRJNA491782) | microbial mat metagenome | isolation source: biomat in the production well | place: Japan: Minami-Kanto gas field, natural gas well KTG3 | collected 2017-06
TTTGCATTAATTTTTATACAAATACTTTTCGAAATTTCTATTTTAATATGGGGCAAGAGCTACCTGTATGACCTATCAGTACTTTTAAGCGGAGATTTATTAATAAAGTCAATTTCCATACTATTTTTTATACTAATTGCATACTTATTTGTAGCATATCTATCACTAAAAATAACAAAACAACTTTTAGTAGAATTTATAAATCAACTTAGAGAAAATGGGTTAAATCATAATTAAGCAGTAGCGCAGCCAATATTGCAGTCACAGAAAAAAGCAAATTTAATAACCAAGATTACTTATCACTTTTCACTTATACAAATGGGATTTAATCAAGTACTAACAAATTCTATCTACTTTTTTATAACAATTGTATTAATTATTAGTATCATACCAAGTATCGCACCAAGCCTATTTAAATATTTGCTCGGTTTTATACTAATATACATATTACTAGGATTTTTTGGATACTACATCTCCAACAAATACATTAGCCGCGAGCAAACACTTTCTAGTGCAATTATCAAACACATTGCAACAAGCATCTACGATTTAAAATTTATCAAAAAGGCAAACTTAGAGAAAAGATCATTAAATAAATTAAGCTCTATTGTCCAATTGGACACATTTTTTAGAGTAAGACGGAGTGTATGGATGACATTTGGGCAAAAAATCATATTTGTAGTTGTATCATTTTCATTTGCAATTTCATACCTACTGATGATTTATTATCCAGAATCTAACATTTTTTCAGACAATCTTTTGATGAATGGAATTATATTGGCAATACTCATTAGATTAGCATACCAAAGTTTAAGCATAGGTCTTTACTTAGTACCATTAAAAATTGGTCTAGCTCTTTCAGTACCACAAAGCACGATTAATATACAGAGCACACAGTCTCACAAATTTAAAACAATTAGCTTTTCCACAAAGAAAGTTAAACTTAATCCAAACTCAAAACACTACTATAAAAATATTGAATTTACATTTAAATCAAACGATAGGGTATTGTTTTCAGTAGAAAACGATGATGAACTCAACTCTTTAAGCAAATTGTTTACAGCCAAAGCTGGAATGAAAGGAAAACCATGGGTTTTAAGATTTGACTCAAAGAGACTTTTATATCTACCCTGGGAAAAAAGATACAAAGATGTTTACTATATTGATCCAGAATTTTCTAGCTCTTCCAACATTGCAGAAATACTTTTAGGAAAAGAAAAAACACAAATAAATAGTGATGAAATAAATAAAGTACTCAGTAAGCTAAAAACAATTCCAGAATTAAATTTTATATTTGATCTAAATAAAAAACTTGCAACAGATTTTGATAGAGCAGATCTAAAGTTTTATGAGAAGTGTTTAATACAATTGGCACATTGTATAATCCAGCAAGATAAAATTATAGTAATTGATCATGTTTGGCTTGCTTTAAATTCGAATAAAATTAATAATCTAATTGCATATTTGTCAGACAATTTAAAAGATTCTCTCATTATCATAATGAGCAATGGAGATCAAAGAATCTCAGATAAATTAAACAAAGACAAAATTAGATTAACTAAAGAAATTTTAATTAAAGATGATAAAATCAAAAAAAAATAAACGGCGGATACTTATATTTATAACTATCACAATTGCCGTAATATTATTTTTATCAATTTTTGTATTTCCAAGTTTAAAGTCATTACTAAGTGTAGAAAGAACCTATTCACCAGCAGCAACTATCAACATCCCCCACGAACTTAACGCACAAGTTTATTTAAATGACACACTTAATGACAATGTTTTTAGCAAGCTACTAATTAGCAAAATAGAAAATGCAGAAAAAACCATAGATGCTGCAGTATATTCTGTTAATTCATTAAACATAAGAGATGCTTTATATCAAGCCGCAGAGCGAGGAGTAAAAGTTTCTTTAGTACTTGATTTTAAGAAAGAAAACCAACATTTACAGGTTTTTACAGACATGCCAGATAATTTTAAAATATATACTGTTAACAAAAAAGAAGATGCAATATATGTATCAGAGGAAGACATAATTGACATATCAAATGTTGATCCATACATGCACAACAAGTTTGCAATAATTGATAGGGGACTTGATGGTGAAAGTCTATTTACCGGGGCATGGAATTGGACATTTATACAAGAAGCAATTGATCCAACATTTGTAATCGACACAAATGAAAAAGAGATAATTAACGCACATTTTGAAGAATTTGAGAGACTTAAAAATGGACAAACAGGAGTTTTAAAATTTAAGGATCAAAACTTCAAGCCATTTTATAGAGAACTTAAATTTACAGATTGTTTCCTAGAAATATGGTTTTCCCCAGGAAAAGACTTTAATTCTATAAGACAAAGGATGCTTAATATTATTAGCCAAGCAAATAACAACATCAAAATCATTGCATGGACAATCACTGACAAAGGCATATTGGATCATTTAATTGCAAAGGCAAATGAAGGTGTGGATATAAAAATAATCACTGACGACTATACTATTAAAGCAGAGCATTCAATATTTCCCGAATTAGTTGATGCTATAAACTCTGGAAGCATAAAAAACATAGAAGTAATCTCTGATGAAAAGAGGGTGATTGGTGATCAGTTTAGTCTATATAATTCATTTTTACATCAACACACCCTTATAGCCGATGACAATATAGTTATGATAGGTACAAACAACTGGGGATATAGAGGCTCATTTAAAAATGACGAAAACACATTAGTAACAGACAACAAATATATAATCTCAGAGTTTTTAAAATCATTTGAGTACAACTATAGTATTTTAAAGTAGTATTAAAACTCTCTAGTTAAATTACAAATTATTAGTTGCTAGGATTCAAGTTATCCATTCCTGTAAAATATGAATCAAAATCAGCATAAAGGGCATCCATATATTCATAGTAAGCATCCTTATCTGCATCAACTGATTTTTGATTTTCATAATAAACATCTTTTTCTGCCTGGTATATATCCCGAGCTTTATAATATTCATCCATATTAGCTGCAGACCAAGTTATATCTTCACCATAAAAATCAATACAATTACGCGCAGAGTCTTGCTGATTACAAGTTATATTACCCGAAGTATATCTACTAGTAGTAGCACCAGGTTTAACATTACTTGTAGGCTTAAAATTAATTACAGGTTTTAAATTACTAATTGTCTTATCACCAGTAGTATCACCAGTAGTATTATCAGGATTGTCACCGGCACTATCATCAGAATTATCACCGGTATTATCGCCAGTATTTCCAGAAGGCACTTCATCCATAATCCATTCACCTGAAGTACAAGTAAACAAAGATAGCTCCCTGTCTCCATCATTACTGTCATCACAAACCCTCCATGCATTTGACACACAAATCTCAGCATCAGAAGATTTAAGCTCACCATTAGTACAAATATCATTTCCATTATTAGAACCTTGAGATCTACAAGTTCCAGCATCACCACTTAAATAAAACCAAGCCATATATGCTCCCTCTTTAAGATCCGGCGAATTATTTAAATCAATAATTTCAAAATCTGATCCAGAACCTTTAGAACTAAAAGCTCTAACAACTCTATTAGAACAACTTTCATATAATGCAGGAAAATCTGCCGTAGCATACAAGTGCCAACCCCTATCTGCAGTATTTAAATTAATTTTTTCAGCACGCGGAGCTTCATCAACTCCTTTTAAATTCCAAGTTTCAAAATTATTACTTACTACCAAGAAAAACCCTTCATTTGCTTTAATTTTATAAGAATCAAGATCTGCATCAGCAATTCTCTTTGTTTCAACATATTTACCTGCTGGATATGTGTAAAATATATTTTCAGGTTGCCCATCTTTATCATAATCCCTACCATCCAAAGGATAAACAAAATCTTTTAGATCTACATTTTTAGTATAATGAAGCAAAAGAAGCTTTAGTTTATCTTGTGGTTTAATAGAATTAAGAATTTCTTTAATCGTCATATCTTTATCAGCATAAAACAGCTGAACTCCATATTTACGAGCATCAGATGTCCCATAGTCTTTTGTTCTAGCATAATCTGCATCACTAAACTCAAGATATGTACCAGATCCAATAAAACCCTGCGTAATAGCAGAATCCGTCAGTTGCGGTTCAGGTGGATTTTCAATATCAACAGTGTTAGATGTTAAAATGTATGTAGCAAATCCAGCTACAGTCAGTACCAATAGTACAACCCCAGATATTAGTAGTTTTGATAAACCTCGTTTTTTTTGAGGCTGAATAGGAGCAATATTATTACTGGCAAATATATCATTTTCCATTTTATATATGGTTATTTTTATTAATTTAATTATCAGAAATATCACTATATTATAACATAATTATTTTTAAAAATTAAGTATATAAGTCAATAAACCAGCATATTACGCTTAATAAACTTGCAGAAAAGATAAAAATATGTCATAATAACATGATAGTGAGTACTTTAAAATAAAGTTTTAAGGATATCTAAAGTTTTTTGGCCATATATCATCAACACGCTGGCAGATATCAGCGATATATAGTTTAAAAATTTCGAGTGTCGTTTCTTTTTCCCACCGTGGTGGTACTGGAGGCGTGTACTCTCAAAATTTGACCAACACTAGACCACTTGGTGCCAGTGTCTCGTAATCACTCTTAAAACAAATAAAGACTACAAAGCAACATTAAACTCCCAATTCGTATCCGTAAAAAGGACATCTCCATTTAAAACCACACATTCTCCTAATTCAATCTCATACTTTCCACCAGCAATAGCATCAAACGGTACTAAAAGTCAATCACTCTCAAAACTTATCTCATCAGATAAGGCTACATTTTCCTTTTCTTCAAAATCATCTAACCAAATGGCAATCTTATCCATTCCATCATAAATCAAATTTTCTCCACTAAAAATCACAGTTACAAAATTATCCTCAATCTCAGTGGGGCCAGAAATATTATCCTGCGACTTCACCACAATTTTTGGAGCATCATAGTCACTCCACATTTTATTTAGCAACGACCCAAGTTATCCAATAGCTTCAGCAATATATGCAAAGCGCTATAAATGTGTTTGACATAATGTAAAAACAGACTTAAAATGCACTCTTCTATTTAATAGATTAATAAAATATTTACATGAACGAAGAAGCTCACTTTCAGCCGGAAAAAGAAATTAGTAATATTGAAGGAACTTTTCAACCTGAAGTAGAAGAAGTTATGCAAAATTCTGAATTAATTCTTAGAGAGTTCATTGATAGTCCGATAGATTACAAAGATCAAGTCATTGCACCATGGGTGCCAGAATTGCACGAAAAAATAAAAGGTAGATTAGATAAGAACCCTCCGAGTCGATATCTACGGTCTCTCAGCAGTGCTGCAATTTACATGGATGAAAAAAAGGAAAAAACACTTTCTGCAGCTATTGTCTATGAACTTCAAAATTACCATAGCATGGAACCTGTAGCATATTATACACATAAGATCCTTTTTAGTATTGCAATTTCATTTCCACGAGTATATGGGGATTCGTTACTTGGAAAGTCAACACAAAAGATGTTAGATGGAATTTCATTGGAAGAAATATATATGAAGCTACAGGATAAGCGCAAAAGGTTTGAATTAAATTCCAAAGATATACCCAATCTATCTGCAATAGCAGTTAAAAGACTTTACACAGGAGTAGAAAAGGATAGGCAAGTAGCGAAAGAAATTTTGAACCATGCACTTAATGTATTTTTTGGAAACGGATATACTTTTCCCCATAATATATCAAGAAGAATTGTTGAAGTATTATCTAATGATTTTGAATTAACTAGCAAAATTTATTTATCTAGTAGAAGAAGCATTGTTAATACTATTAATAACAGTTTTTCACCAGAGGTTATCGACTATTTTCTTTTAGAAGTCAGACAAAAATTTCCTGATATTTTTAATGAAATATTAAAAACATTAAATTATAGACTTTCCAATATAAAGATTCCAGATGACAAGGATGAATTTGAAAGACAGTATAGTGAGATTGAAAGCTGGAAAGAAAGAGGTGATTTTAGAAGTATGTACGAAAAAAAAATGCTTGCAGTAAAAATTCTTGGAAGATTCAGAGTTTTAGAGGATGGATATTATGCATTTAAGGAAAATCTTCAAAGAGCAGAGGAGGAAAAAAAACAACAAGAAATTTTAAATGAATTAAGGGCAGAGGAAGAAAGAAAACAACAAGAAATTTTAAATGAATTTATTGCAGCGGAAGAAAGAATCCGACAAAGAATTTTAAATCAATTAAGTGAAGAGGTTAATGAAAAGCACGCACAGAGGAAAAGAAAAATGAACAATGAGGAAATGGATGCATTTACAGAAAGACTTTCTCACCTAGAAGTGGATGAGCCTGCTCTTAAAAATCAAATTTTAGAAAAAATCCAAGATATTGATATTTTAGAATTACCTGATTTTATAAATAATAACTGGGTGGAATCTAACTGGAAAGCCATAAGTCCCACCCCTGGTACACCCGTACTCATTCAAATGCATAGTTTAAAGAGTTTAAAGCTACAAGTTGATATTTGTGTTCTTTCAACAGGGGATAAAGAAAAAAAAGAGTTACTTTTAAGCAAATGGGATAAGATAAAAAATAAAATTACAGAAAAGATAGAGTCAATTATTTTATACTTGCTGCCAGAAATATTAGCTATAATAAATGATAAATTTAAATTTATTCCAGAGGAAAAATCTATTAATGAATTTAGAGATTATCTAGATAAACTATCTTCCATTATTGATAAAATTCAGACAAAAATAACAACGGAAGACAGTAATGTTGGAAAGCTTTATTTAGAAATGCTACTAGAAATTATCACCCGCGAACAAGCGAGAATGTTAAACAAAGAAAAAGAAGTACAAAAGTTACATGAGGAAGAAATGAAACGAGTAAAAGAAGAAGAAAAGCAGCAAAGTTTAGATTACTTGCATGAAAACTATTTGCTAGATCAAATCAGACAACAAACAAATTACTTATCTGAGCTTTATGCTATCCACACAGGTATTGATTTTGGGGATGTAGAATGTTCTACTGAGGAATATATGGGAGGATCAGTTGGCACTGTATCTATGGGGCATGGTTTATCAATGAGACAAGAAATAAGACATTCACTAAGGCAAAATTTAGAATTGGTTGAAAATTTAATTTCTTTAGAAGTGGGAGAGGGGTTAGAATCTGTTAAAAAACGATTAGCATTTATAAATTGGGTTGTTCCGCACGAAATTGCTCATATAGTTGATAATTCATGTAATGTTTTATTGCAAATTTTTGACGAAGAGCAAATAAATACAATTGCAAGTATTACTGATAATTGGAAAGGAAATCATCCTGATATTGCAAAGGAAATGCTTCCTAGATTAATGAAAGAAGCATCAATAGATGGATTGGGATTTAGAATGATAAAAGAATATGGAACAGTTAACATTGGAGAAACAACATTAAAAGAAAGGATTTCATCAGCTGCTAAAGCGTATCTTGCAGTTATGTCTATTTTTGAGGAAAAGGATTATTACAAAAAAATAGCATCTGATTCTGGATCGGAAAACTGGTTCTCTCTAGTTTTCTTGAGACAAATTGCTGTCGGAGAGATTATTTTTAATGAAATCAAAGTTTTAGAAGGAGACTCTGAGCTACTACATGATCTAGAAAAATGTATAGAAAAAGCTAAAGATATTTTTGAAGAAATAAATCAAGAAACTGGATTTGTTAAAGAAAGCCAAAAAGAAACTATAATTGACTTGTTCAAAAAGTTTTTTAATAAGTCAAAACAGGTATCATTAAAGGCTAAATAGATATAAATATATCATCTTAAAATTCTTATTCCTCCACAGCTTCAACTCCTGCAACTTCAAATTCCCAAGTAGTTCCACTAAAAGGTATGTTGCCATTTAGCACAACGCCTTCCGCCAATTCAATCTCATATTTTTTACCAGCAACCGCATCAAACGGTATCAAAAGCCGATCTCCATCAAATCTTATCTCATCAGATAGGACTACATTTTCTTTTCCTTCAAAATCATCTGCCCAAATTGCAATCTTATCCATTCCTTCAAAAATCAAATTTTCCCCACTAAAAATCACAGTCACAAAATTATCCTCAAGCTCAGCAGGCCCAGAAATATTATCAGGAGACTTTACAATGATTTTTGGTGTAGCATAATCCACCCATTTACCAGCCACACAGTACTTACTAGCATATAAAAGAGAGCTATAAGTTTCACAATCAAGCCAATCCCCATCCAAACAAAGTAGCATATCATTTGCACTCAAACTTCCATTTTGACAGTCAAAATAACTGGTAGAATCACTACCATAAATCCACTCACCACGACTACAACTAGCAACCCCTCCAGAAGCACTCCTACACACAGCATTGCTACAAGACCAAAACCCATCACTATACTCAAAATCCAACACCGCCTCATCACATTTTATCATCTGCCCATTAAGACAAAGCTCTTTAGTATCAGTTGTAATAAACCCATCCACACTACACTCATCAGCAATCACAGGCCCAGAGTTTATAGAATTGCATATACCAGGTTGACCCACAAGATTTACCCAAATCATAAAATAGTTTTCAAAATTAATAGGGAAATTAAGATCAATCTCAGTAAATTTATTATCATTATAAACTTGTAATGAGACAATACGATTAGCACAGCTATCAACAAGATCATCAATCTCACCAGTTGCAAACAAATGCCAACCATTTTCTGCAGTATTTAAAGAAAACAGGGAGTCATTAGGTTTTTGATTAATAGAATTAATATTCCAGGTAGAATACGCTTTAGAAGCCGTAATCAAAAATCCCTCATTAGCAGAAATAACATAAGCATTAAGCTCATTATTTGTCATCCCAGCACGGGGAAAAGTTTTAAAATCACCAGACAAAGTATCAAAGTGAGAAATCTTAACTTTTAAATCGACATCCGGATATATAGAGTTTGCAATTTCAAGCATAGTCATATCTCTATTTGTATAAAAATATTTAGCCTCCTTACTACGTGCAGTAGGTATAGGCATATTATCAGCTCTATCAAAATCACTAGCATCAAACTCAAAATAGTTATCTATAGCAGCAAGTCCCTGTAGAGAATCAGCAGCGACATTAAATTCAGGAGGATTATGAGTATCATCCGTAGTATCATAAACACTAAAAATAAAAATCAGCACGGCCACACAAAAAACTCCAAGCAAAAGCAAAAGATATTTTTTTATAGATACATCAGGCATAATTGATTTATGTTTATGTATAAGTTTAATACGATAGATTTATATCATTTTTTTTGACTAAATTCCAGCATAGCTACTCTAAAATTAGTAAGTTAATAACTTGCTAAATACATTAAAATATAGTACAATATCAAGATAAATAAAAACAAATCAATGGAAAATCAAAAAATACAACCAAACAAATCTCCTCTAGGAGAGCTAAAACCTCTTGGATCAAAGGTAGAAGAAAAGCCAAAACGATTTGGATTTTTACTTGCAAACAAAGGATTAGTAGGCATCATTGCAATCGCAATTATTGCTGTGATTGTTGGATTTAGTGCACTTACAAGTCTTGGAGACACTAGCCAATACCAAGGTTTGATCAAAAAAGTTGAACAACAAACTCAAGTGATGGGTGAATAATCAATGGTAAATAACGTGTTTTTAGCACCGCTAATTATCTAGAAATTTTAGTTTCAAAAGAAACTAAAATTTTGCAAATTTGACACAATTTTAATCATAGCCTATAATTAAAGTTAATAAAGAGCATAACCAGCACAAGTATGGCATTTTTTCCTCTAGTCATGGGCGTGTTAATAATCGGATCTGTATTTTTTTCACTCGCAATAATTTACAGAATTTTTGTATACAACAGTCGCTACAAAATGCCAGAAAGCAAATACACAAAACTCTTTGGCTTTATAACAAAAGAAATGATTGCTGTCTTATATATTATTGTCAATATTGTACAGATAGTTTTTGCAATATGGATTATTGCTATAATCTAAAATTTAAGTATAAAAATGGGAAATAGAGATCTAATATTTAAAGGACAAAACGAAGATGAGCATTTTGTGTGCTTTTTTAGAAGACACTGGGTTACAATATTAGGTCCATTTATTATGTTAATAATCCTCATAGTTTTATTTATATATATCGCAGGCCAAGCTGGTAGATTTCCAGAGCTACTAATAGGCAATCGAGAAGCAAAACTCTTGTTTTATACGATTTTTGTAGGGCTAACCATTTCATATCATAGAATGTTCTACAAAATATTTAACTATTTTATAAACACAGGAATAATCACGGATTCAAGAATTATTGATCATAAGAAAAAAATATTTTTCAAAGATATACAAGAGTCTGTAAGGATGGAACAAATCCAAGATATAGAAAGGATAACAGAAGGTTTTGTCCCAAATCTGCTAGGCTACGGCGAAATACGGATTTATCTAAATGCAGCATCAGCAATAAAAGTGCTACACCATGTACCAAATGCAAAATTTCATTTTAGGTGCATAAATAGAGGAGTAGATGAGGCAAGAAACAGAGCAAGTGGAATAAAAAATAATAAAACTTCACTTTAGCTTAGAATTTATATAAGATTAGTGCATGGAATTTTTAAGCATTTTTCAAGATAGATACACAAACCTAAACGAGCAACAAAAGCTTGCAGTTGACTCAATAGATGGGCCAGTTTTAGTGGTGGCCGGTCCTGGAAGTGGTAAGACGGAGTTACTTTCTTTGCGTGTTGCAAATATTTTAAAAAACACCGACACATTGCCCTCATCAATATTGTGTCTGACTTTTACCGATGCTGCAGCCGCAAATATGAGAAATCGACTGGCTGGACTCATTGGCAAGGAGGCATACAAAGTTGCAATACATACCTTTCACAGCTTTGGGACTGAGATTATAGGCCAAAACCCACAGTATTTTTATCGTGGGGCAGTATATAAACCTGCAGATAAGATCATCCAAGTAGAGATCATAGAAAAAATACTCAAAAAGCTAGATCACAAAAGCCAGCTAAGCTCATATCACCCAAAACAAGGATTTACATTTATGAATGGTATAATGTCAAACATCGCAAATCTCAAAAAAGGAGGTCTATCACCAGAAAAATTTGAGGAAATAATGCTAAAAAATCAAAAGTACTTGCAGATTGTAAACCCACTAATTATAGGATGTTTTTCAGATAGAGTTAGCAAAAAGATGATGCCAAAAATCTCAGCTCTCATAAATGAGATGCAGATGTCAGGAGAAAATCCACCTATCAAAGAAATATTAATAAACTCACTTCAAGAGATGCTTGCAGAAGCAGAAGACATAGAAAAAACAACACCAATAACAAACTGGAAGAAAAAATACACAAAACAAAACACAAAAAAGGAGACTTGTCTCAAAGACTATATAAACAGCAAAAAACATTTAGAGTTAGCCTCGGTGTATCAAAAATATCAGGAGCTTCTGCATGATGCTGGGTATTTTGATTATGCGGATATGATATTGGATGTGACAAAAGCCATGCAGGATTATCCGGATCTCAAATATAATGTACAGGAGCAATATCAATATGTGCTTGTAGATGAATTTCAAGATACAAATGGTGCTCAAATGGATTTATTGGAAAGTGTGTTAGACGCTCAGGTTAATGAAAGACGGCCAAATGTACTTGCAGTGGGGGACGACGATCAAGCAATATATAAATTTCAAGGTGCAAATCTTTCAAATATAATGGAATTTAAAGAAAAATATAGAGATCCAAAGATAATTACTCTAATCAACAACTACAGATCAACGCAAGAAATCCTAGATACAATAAGGCCAGTAATTTTAAAGGGAAATGAACGACTCGAGACAAAATACAACATAAAAAAAGAGCTTTTTGCATCAAACAAAAATTTAAAAACCGGTCAAATCGCACTCAATCAATTTGAAAACCAAATCAGCGAGCTCACATGGATCGCAGAGCAAATCAAAAAAAATATAAACAATGCAGAAGACCTAGGAGAGATTGCCGTAATAATGAGAAAACACAAAGAGCTTGAGTTAGCAGCTAGTATTTTTAAACAGCTAGGTATTCCATTCATATACGAAAAAAGAGAAAACATATTAGAACAAGAGCACATAATGCAGCTCATCACAATCGTTAGATACGTAAATTCTTTATTAAACAGTAACACACACGTAGCCAGCGAACTATTGCCCCAAATATTAAGTTACAAATTTTTAAATATATCAGCCATAGACGTGTGGCATATTTCAATCAAAGCAAGAAAAGAAAAATTAGAATGGCTTGAGATTATGAAAGATCACGAAAAACCAAACATTCAATTAATTGCAAATTTTTTTATAACACTAGGAGTTCAGGCAATGTCAAAAACAGCAGAAGAAATAATCGATAAAATCACAGGTATAAAAGCAGTGATGATAGAAGAAACAGAGTTTTTTAGCCCATACAAAGAGTTTTATTTTGGCAAGGATCAGCTTACAAATAACAAAAACGGATACATTGAGTATCTTTCCTCACTAAAAGCACTAATAAATGCAATAAGAGAAAGAAAAAGCCACGCAGCAATCTACACACAAGACATAGTAGACTTAATTGACTTACACGAAAAACACAAAATCAAACTTGAAAACTCAAACAAATTTATAAAAAGTGAGTCATCAGTAAACCTACTCACAGCACATTCATCAAAAGGACTCGAGTTTAAAACAGTCTATTTACCAGGCTGCCAAGAACAAAACTGGCAAAAAGCTGGGGGAAGATCGCTACTTAGCCTTTCATCAGATTTACCACTAGCACCTGACAAAGACAACGAAGACGACAACTTAAGACTCTTATATGTAGTGATGTCCAGAGCTAAAGAAAACCTACACATCTCATATCACAAAATAAACGACAACGCTAAAGAGCAAAACTTACTGAGATTTTTGATTGATGAATTACCTATCACAGAGCTAAATCCACAAATCAGCACGGACGACCAATTGGAGATAAGCTTGGGACTTAAACCAGTAGCACAGATGACTGGCGAGCAACAAGATTTACTCAAAGATTTATTAAATGACTATAGACTAAATATTACTCACCTTAATAATTTTTTAGATATCGAAAATGCAGGTCCCGAATTTTTTCTCGAGCACAATCTTTTGCATTTTCCACAGCAACAAAGCAGTTCGGCAGCTTATGGGTCGGCTGTGCATGATACTTTGGAAAATCTATTAAATATATATAGAAAAAGAAAGGAGAAACCAACATTTACAGAATTAATTAAGATTTTTGAGCAAAGTCTACTCTCCCAGCGTCTTAACAAAGAAGATTTTGAAAAACAATTTAAAAGAGGAGAGGATGAATTAAAATCATACTTGGATCATAGGATGGATTCATTTGACTTGACTGACTTGCCAGAAGCAAACTTTAGAGAGCAAGGAGTTGTAGTAGAGCAGGTTGCACTTACAGGAAAAATTGATAGAATGAAAGTTGACCAAGTAAACAAAAAAATCACAGTTATCGACTACAAAACAGGCAAACCAATAAAGTCCTGGAGTGACAGTAATAAAATAAAAATATGGAAGTTAGAAAATCAACTAATATTCTACAAAATTTTAGTTGAAAACTCTAGAAGCTACGGCGATAAATATAAAGTAGACACAGCAATGCTCGAATTTATCCGCCCAACAGTTGATGGAGAGACAATTTCTCTATCATATACAATAACCCCAGATGCGATAGATAGGATGAAAAAACTTACAAAAGCTGTAAGCAACAAAATCCAATCATTAGACTTTCCAGATATAAGCAAATATAAAAAAGACATCACAGGGATAAGACAATTTGAAGAAGATCTAATTAATGGCATTATATAACCCCTATTAATATGAAAAAACTATTAACACTGCTAACAATACTTTTAGCCTCATTTATTATGAGTGCTTGCGGCACAGCAGAAGATATACAAAATGACACAACAGATATAATACCACCAGTTGTTACAGCCCCAGAGGAAATAAGCGAAGAAATAAAATCAATAATTAGCTTTAAAGCAGACCCCTCAAGCTTTGCTACATGGAAAGAAGACAAGATCTCTTACAAACCATCTGTAAAACCATATACAGTCAACATACCAAAAGACGACAATAAGTCAGGCACTGTAGAGATATCCGACAACTATTATTTGCCACCAGAAGTGGTAGAAATACTAAATACAAACGGATTTGCAATTACAGGTGACGACTATCGCAACGAATATTTTGAAATCTATGAGGAAAACAGATACGCAATTGTACCAAATTTTATCACTACAGACTCCGCACTTCACACTTACCATTTGTTTTTTAATTATCTATTAAAGAGCATTGAGGAGGAAGAACTTTTTCACGCCGTAGTAGACATGACAGACAGTTTATTGGCAGAAACAAGAAAACAAAACGAACAATTGAAAGGTACAAAATTTGAGGATGCATCTGTAAGAAATTTAGCATATATATCAGTAGCCAAAAAAATTCTAGATCCTGACTGGGAAATTCCAATCATAGTAAAAGAAATAGTAGAAAGCGAAATAAAATTTATAAATGCACACCAAGGTATTAGTAATTCAAACATACTAGGTACAGATAAAAACCCATACAAAGAGGATTATTCACAATACATACCACGCGGACATTACACAAAATCAGAAAAACTCAAAAAATACTTCAACACACTCATGTGGTATGGACGAATTACATTTAGATTAAATGAAATAGAAGAAACAAAGTCAGCTTTATTAATGGTCTCAGCACTACAAAGCAATACAGAAGTATACAATAGCTGGGAAACACTCTTTGAGCCAATTAATTTCTTTGTAGGAGAGCCTGATGATCCTTCTTATTACGAATACGAGCATATTGCAAAAACAATTTTTGGAGAAAAATTCACAATTTCAAGATTATTAGAAAACTCAAGTAATCTAGAAGACTTTATAGTGGCAGCAAAACTTTTACCAGATCCAAAGATAAATTCTATGCCAATATTTGTAAACGAAGATAGACTAGAAGCAGTTGAAGGATTTAGGCTTTTAGGTCAAAGATTTACAGTTGATGCAATGATTTTTCAAAAGCTTATATATAGAGATGTTGAGGCAAACGAGGATGGTGAAAATCGCATGCTCCCAATGGCACTGGATATACCAGCAGTATTTGGATCAGATGAGGCATTTAATTTAGTACAAGACGCTGGAGCAACAAATTACGCAAATTACAGCGAAAACTTTACAGCAATGAAAGACTATATCCAAGATCTACCAGACGAAACATGGCAAAAAAATCTATACTGGGGCTGGATGGGAACACTAAAAACACTAACAAGAAAATACGGTGAGGGCTATCCACAATTTATGAATTCTACAAATTGGAAACTTAAAGAATTAGTAACATTCCTAGGCAGCTTTACCGAGCTAAAACATGACACCATCCTATACGCAAAACAAGTTTACGCAGAGTTAGGAGGAGGTCCAGAATATGAAGAAGTAGACGACAGGGGATATGTTGAACCAAATCCAGAATTATACAACAAACTAAAAGCACTAGTAAGACTAACAATAGATGGACTTAATGATCGCGACCTACTAAATAGCAAAAACAAAGAGCAACTAGAAAAATTAGAAGAAATGATGAAAACCTTAAGAAACATCTCAATAAAAGAGCTCGAAGAAAAATCTCTAACAGAAGACGAATACGAATTTATCCGCAACTTCGGCGGCTCGCTCGAACACTTCTGGTACGAAACACTATCCGATGAAGAAAAAAACAAAGGCCAAACAGAGCTACTTAACGGCCACCCAACATCAATCATCGCAGACATAGCAACCGATCCAAACGGATACGTCCTCGAGGAAGCAACAGGCCCAGTAAACAAAATCTACGTTGTTTATCCAATGGACGACAAATTAATGATAGGTATTGGAGGAGTTTTCTCCCACTACGAATTTGCCTGGCCAATGGATGACAGACTAACAGACGAAAAGTGGCGCCAAATCCTATTCCCATACTCAATGCCACCATACGAAAGAGTAATCGATTTCATTCCAAAAATCGCAGATTGGCAAAAATCATTTACTCTAGAACCTACCGCATATTAGATATGCAAACAGTAGTTTCAATAATATTATCAATAATCAGCACATTCACCCCGCAGACAAACCTGTGGGGTGATATTGATATGGATGGAATAAACGAAAGTCTTATTATAGAAAAAGGTATAGCAAAAATCATTACACAAGAAATCGAAATCTTCAAAAGCGACCCCGACTGGAATGTAAAAGAAATCCTATACGGCGACTTCACAAACGACGGAAAAAATGAGTTTGCCATAACCCTATGGAAAAAAGGAAACTACGGAAAAGCAAAACCATTCTGGGTCGAAGAAAACGACGACAGCTATCGCATGCACTTATTCCTATACGAAATAAAAGAAGGCAAACCAAAAGCAAAGTGGCATTCCTCAAACCTCCCCACTCAAAACCTACTCACACGCCTAGTGGACATCAACATAGATGGCCGAAACGAACTCCTAGTACTAGAAAAAGAATACAATTCACCCCAAATCAACCTATCCGTATGGAGATGGACAGGTTGGGGATTTGAACTCTACTACAGAATCAAATTATAACTTCCTAAGCTTTTTTTCTTTCCCATTCAAAAACACCTGCATACCAGGAAGAAAATCAACTTTAATAGTCCCATCCTCAGTTTCCACCTGCATTTGAAATGGTTTTTGAGGCATTTTTTCAACCAACTTAAGCAATTTTTCATTAGCATGAGCCAAATCTTCCTCTGCTTTTAAACGCAACTCACGCAATTTATTATAATGATCATCAGCCTTAATATCAGCCAAAAAATCCTCCTCAAAAGCCTTAACCTGTTCTTTTAAATCCTTAGAAGCACGCTTTAAATCAATATACTGATCATTAACAATTTTTTCTTCCTCTTTAATATCTTTTTTAACCCCCTTAAGCCTCTCACTTATCTTAGCAATATCCTGAAGCGACAAACTAATATTATCCTCAATCATAATAAAATTTTAAAAATACGATAAAAATAATTTAGCACAAATTAAATAAAATTTCCCATACAATTTTAGAATTATAACTAAAAAAATATCAGCACCGGTGCCAGAAAAATCTAAACAAAATATCAACCAGTGAAACTTCCCAGCACCGGTGCCAAAATACCCGATATTTAAAAAATAAACAGCTCAAACAAGCCAGTATACACAGACATTCCCACCCCGGGGTGGCGCACACAATATATTTCTAACCTTTAACCTCACGCTCCAATTGCCGCACAAACTCCTTTTGTATCTCAATCAATTTCACAGCACGCTCCTTAGCAGAATCAGTATTAAGATTATCAGCGCAAGCTATAGCAAAATTAATTTGATCTACAATAGTTTCTACAATAACAGAACCCTACTTAAATTTCTCATCAAAATCTCTCCCCGTCATACCCCAAGTAGCACCCTTAACATTATCAGGATCATATTCCGGCAAAGAAGCTTTTGATGTATAAGCTCGCATAATCCCCACATTACCAAACATATCCATCATATCCGCATCTCGCACTATGGCCAACAATTTATCATCATCCTTTTTAATACTACAATGCCACTCAACAGCATGAGAAATTTGATCAATTTGATTTTCTGGAAAAATACCATTTTTAGACAAAAAATCTCTCGCCATCTGCGCCCCAACTTTACCATGTTGCCCTCTTGTCTCAGCCTGCAACAAACCAATATCATGAAGAAGCACCGCCGCCTCAAGAATCTCTAAATTCTCAAACCCCTCAGACTTAGCAATTTTAAGCGCCCAATTTCTAACTCTATCAACATGCTTAAAATCATGAGCAACCTCATCACCCATTACACTTTTTACATATATCTCAATTGTTTCAATATTTTTAGACATAGATATTTTAATAAATAAGCTATTTATATTCCAGCACCGGTACCAGAAAATTTAGAATAAAAATTCCACCGGTGGAACTTTTTAGCCCTCAACCCGATAATACAAAACCGGAAAAACCAGCAAAGTAAGTACCGTCGACAAAGAAAGTCCAAACACAATTGCCCAAGCCAGACCCGACCAAACCGGATCAGAAGCAATAGTCAACGACCCCAATATTGTCGTCAAACTCGTCAAAACAATAGGCCTAAACCTAGTTTGTGCAGCCAGTGTGATCGCCATTTTAAGATCAATACCTCTATCTCGCAACTGCTGCATAAATTCCAGCAAAATAATCGAATTATTTACCACAATACCTCCAAGCGCAATCAGTCCAATCATACTCGTGGCCGTAAATGGTATTCCAAACATATCCAAAATAGCAAAACCTGGCATCACACCACCAAAAGCCAAAACTATAGATGTCATAATCAATACAGGAGTTTTAAAACTCTTAAACTGCGCAACCAAAACCACATATATAAAAAAGAACGCCACAAACATCGCAAGCCCCAAATCTCTAAAGTTTTCCAAAGTCATCTCAAACTCACCACCCCATTCAATCTTATATTGCTCACCACTTGTCTGATCCACAAAAGTAAATCCAAACAAATTCCAACTTTCCAAAATCCCAGTTCCACCTGGCAAGCGATAATCCAACAAATCAAAAATCAAATCCTTTACCGCATAAACAACCGGCCGACCGCTAAGTTCACTATTTACATAAGTAGTTACCTCACGCTCATCATGCCAAATCACTGGAGTCACCGAGCTATCAAGCACCCTCGTTACACTCGAAAGCGGTATCAAATCACCACGCTGATTTCTAAGTTGGATTTGCATCACATCAAAAACATCATCACGCCCCCATTCATCAAATCGCAGATTTATCATACTTCGCTCCTGACTATCAATATGCGCAGTAGCAATATCAGTCCCCGCAATCGCCGTTCGCAGCGCAAAAGCAAGCTCACCAGCGCTTAAACCCGCACTTTGCATTTTATCAAAATCAATAACAATTTGTTTTTTACTAAGCCCACTAGCAATAGTAGAATCAACATCCACAACATCCTCCGTGTTTCTAAAATATCCAATTAAATCCCGCGCAATATTCTCACGCATCTGATCATCAGCGCCTTTAATACGCACAAACAAAGTCGAAAGCACAGGCGGTCCTGGCGGATTCTCAATCAACTTAATCACCAAATCCGGATCATATTGAAACAAATCATAAATTTGAGGTCTAAGCCTCTGCACAATTGCATCAGACTTTTCTTTTCTATCATTAGGATGCGTCAGATTTACCTTAATAGTAGCCTGATTTGGATTAAATCGCGAATCAGCCCCCTTAAAAAGCCCATTAAAATCCATTACAATACTCGTCCCAACATAGCTTTGCAGGGATAAAACTTCAGGATCAGACACCAAAAAATTTTCAACTCTTTTAGCAAATTCATCAGTTTTTTGTATAGAACTACCCTCAGGCGCATCAAGATAAATATAAAATTGTTGTTTGTTTGCAGTAGGTAGCATTTTAAAATGTATCAATTCCAACACAGGAAAAGTAAAAGTTATTACAACCAAAACAAAAGTAACTATCAAAACAATATTTTGCTTCCACCTAGAAGACAAAATATTTAAGATTTTATCTTTGTACCACATATCAATTTGCCACTTTTCACGATTTTTAAATTTCTTAGATTTTTTTATAACAAAAGCCTTACTAGTAAGCAAAACACTCGCCAAATATGGAGACAATGTAACGGCCACAAACATACTAGCAATCAGCGCAGCTGGCACAAAAAAAGCAATAGGCCCCATATATGACCCCATCATCCCAGTAATAAAAAACATCGGCAAAAACACAATCACACTAGTCACCGTTGAAAGCAAAAGCCCAGTACCAACCTCCTCAACCGCATTTGATATAGCATCAATCCGCTTCGCCTTCAATTCCACACTGTTTTTTTCATCATTTGCATACGCTTTATTTTTTTCAGGATCAGTCGAATAAAGCTCACTTAAATGACGAAAAATATTTTCCACAACAACAGTTGCACTATCCACCAACAACCCCAGCGACAAAATCAACGAAAACAACGTAATCCTATTTATAGACTTGCCATACAAAAATCCCACAAGCAGCACAATAGACAGCGTAAGAGGTATGGCAAAAGCCACAATCACCGCCGCCCGCACCCTCAAAAACAAAATCAAAATCAACGTAACAATAAAGATTGAAGTAATCAGATTATTTGTAAGTCCATCAATAGCTTCTTTTGCAGTCGCGCCTTCATTACGCACAATTTCAATATTTATATCCTCTGGCACAAAATTTTGTTTAAGATTCTCAAGCTCATCTACAATTTTCTCCGCCACAGTTACACCATTTTCCCCCTTCTTTTTGGCAAACGAAAGATAAACAGCATTCTTATATCCCTCAATTTTATTGGTATATCTCACATAGTTAGTAATAGAATCATAACCCTCATACACTTCAGCAAAATCCTTAATCATCACATTATCAGACACATTCAGATTAGAAACAGCTCCAATATCAAGATTTCCATCCAACTCAACTGGTAGAAACTGATCATTAGTTTCGATAAAACCTAACGGCGTAGAGATATTGTTGGCCTGCAACACATTTGCAATATCATTAAGAGCAATCCCATACAGACCCATTCGCATAGGATCAAGCTCAATTATAAATTTTTTACTACGACCACCTTTAACTTCAATATTAGTCACACCAGAAATTGTCTTAAGGCGTTCACGAACGTCAAAAGCAAAATCACGCAAATTATCAGCATCAATTTGATCGCTATAAATAGCCAAAGTAAGAATAGCTACATTCTCAGGATTTATCTGTTTAATGATTGGTAAATTAACTCCAGCAGGGGACAAGTCCAAGTTTGAACGCATCTTTTCTGTAACCTTAAGTTTTGACTCCTCCTCATCTTCACCAACCTTAAAAAGCACAGAAACAACACTTATCCCACCATCATAACTCTGCGAAAAAGTTTCATCAACACCTGGTATTTCATAAAGTTTGTTTTCAATCTCACTAGTAACAAGTCGTTCAACCTCATTAGCACTTGCACCAGGAAACTCAGTTACGATTCTAAACCCCGGCAGAGTAATCTGCGGATTGTACTGTTTAGAAGTAACCACAAAAGAAAAGAAACCAAGTATAAGTATGGTAATCAACAACAGTAATGATAACTGCCTATTTTTTAGAAATATTTGAGCAATCCTTGCGTACATTGTTTTATTTAAATCTTGGTAAAAGTTTTGGTTTCGCACTCACACTATCTCCATCTCTAAGCCATTTATTTCCAGAAATTATAATTTCTTCAGCACTTAATATATCTCCTTCTATAATAACCATGTCATTGTCTCTACTCAAAATTGTCACAATCCGCTTACGAGCAATTCCAGACAAATTAACAAACAAATAACTCTGACCATAACTACTAATCACAGCAGTGCTATCAACAATCAGACCCTCACTAGGCGCTAACTCAAAAGTCACACGAGCAAATAATCCAGGGATAAATGATTTGTTTTCATCCTGTAAAGTAAGCTCAATACTAATTTTTTTAGAAACCAAATCTGTAGATGGACTTATATTTGTAACATCCGCAAGAAAAACCTCATCACCAAGCGCATCAAATGTTAGCTCAACAGTCTCAATATTAGAAATATCCGCTAAAAGATTGTCCGGAACCTCTACAATAACCTGAAACTTTTCAGCCGTAGATATCTTAACAATAGGAGATCCAGGTGCCACAAGTTGCCCTACTTCCACAAATTTATCCGTAACAATAGCATCATAAGGCGCACGAATTGTTGCATATTCTGCAATCAACGCAGTTTGAGATTTTTGCGCATTAAACTGAGATATTGCACTATCCAACTCAGCCAACATATTCGACTTTTCTAGCGCAATCAAAGTTGCAGCCTGACGCATCTGATCTGTATTTAATTTTATCTCTGCATGAGCTCTATCTAGTTGTCTTTCTAAAATTTCAATTTGATTCTCTACACTATCTATACTCGCATTTCCTTGAGTAAAGGCTTGATCAATTTGTTCTTCAAGAATATCAATTTGAGCCTCAATTTCATCAATATTTGCTCTAGCCTCAATCTCAGCAACATCGTATTGTTTATCACTTAGACCCCCATCAACCTCAGACAAATCAAGTTGCTGTCTCAAAAAATCCAACTGCGCCTGCGAAATATCTTCCGCATTATCAAGCTGTATATCCTCAAGAGCATCCAGCTGCTCCTCCAAAACATCAACTCCAGCATCACGCAGATCCTTAGCATTAGACAAATCAGTATAATTAGCATTATAAATTTGAGTTTGTAGAATATTAATTAGACGATTATTCAGCGCCAAAGTATTGTTTAAGTTAACATTAGCATCCTGAATCCTCTGATTGTATAAAGAATCCACCGCATCCTTTTGTGCCAAAAGTGAAGAAATATTTTGTCCAATACCTCCAAGTTGCACACTAGCAAGTTCCGCATCAAGCTCAGCAATTGCAGCTCCCTCTCTCACAGTATCTCCAACGTCCTTTGTAATCTCCAATACAACACCAGAAACCTTCGAAGAAATCACAGTCTCCGTATTAGGGGACATAGTCCCAGTAAAAGTCAACGTCGTCGGTATACTACCAATTCGAGCTTCTTGAGTAACAACAGGCGCCACAAAAACCTCATCTTGAACAACACCTCCACAAGAGCTAAGTATTATAAGAGAAAAAATACCGATAAGTAGTTTATATAAAGTTTTTTTCATTAAATTCACATAATCACAAAATAGTATAAAATTATACGATTTTATTTAAAAATGTCAAGGTAAGATCTATGACCGGACTCTATTTAATTCTAGCAACAGTATAGATCAAAAAAATAAGAAAAAATATTCCACCGGTGGAATATTTTTAAGTCATTTGCAGAAATTAATCAGCAACTACAGATTTCTGTAAATAAGCATCCAAGGAAACTAAAAAAACATACCAAGCATGTTGTATATCTCTAGGAGTAGAAGCAATAATATCCGAAATAGTATCCGCATTCTCTAGTAAAAAATCCATCACAGGTGGATAAAGTCTAGATCGCTCAATTAAAGGAACTAAATGACGATTAATCACATCAATAGATAAATTAAAAAGCGATTCCTCAAGTTCCTGACCTTCAAAATCATCCTTTTTAACCCAAGCACGCAAACCAGTCTTCATATACCCCATTTCTTCAATGGTTTTAAAAACCAAGCTCAATTCATCATCACCAGACAAAATATCACAAACCCTATCAAGCTGCTCAGTTGGGACTTTATGACCATACTTGTTAGTCGTAAGAAATATTTCAAATAATTCCTTAAGTACAGTAATTTCTCTTTTCTCATCCTCATCAGTCTTTTGTGGAAGTGGAATATCGCCCATAACAGCCTCAGCCCAGTCATGTATAATAGCAGTCAAACAAATAATTCTCTTATCTTCAAGGCTAATTGCACCATTTAAACTACCCACAAACCCCTCAGCAATACCAAGAGTCACAATCATGTGATTGAGATTATTAACATCATCACCAAGAATCTCAACCCAGTGTCTAGTATTAACATCATCAGGCTTAAAAATATGAAATCTAGGAGATTCTCTAAGTTTTTTTCCAAATATAGACCGCGAAAATGTCTCATGTATATCACGATAATTTAGCTTATTATACTCATCCATGCTTTAATGTTAAACATATTGTGGGCGGATTATATATCAATACACAAAACCAATCAATAAATTTACTTTTATGCAAGAGTGCAAAACAAAGCAGTTATGTTTAACATAGTAAAAATTAGACTAGCATTGTATATTGTCATATAACAAACCCACCAAGAAGGCGAAAGATTATTTACTATTAAAGCTCTGGCTGGGGCGGAGGGACTCGAACCCCCGAATGCTGGGATCAAAACCCAGTGCCTTACCACTTGGCGACGCCCCATTGCTTTATTTACGGAACAAATTTAGCAATCCATGGCGTTCAAGTCAAACAATTATAAAAAAATCATCAAAATTTGTCATATTCAATAAATAAATATAAGATGCCATAAGAAAATATCTTAAAACAAACGAAATGGCAGACATAGTTTTTATAAAAGATCTTAAAGATCATGTAGGAAAAGAAGTAACAATCCAAGGATGGATGTATAACAAAAGAGGTAGTGGTAAAATCCATTTCCTCCAATTGAGAGATGGCTCTGGAGAGGTACAAGGTATTGTATTCCAAAATGACGTAGACGAGGATACATTTCAAAAAGCAGACCAACTAACTATGGAATCATCAGTAAAAATCACAGGTACAGTTTCACAGCATCCAAAAAAAGAGGACACATTCGAAATTCAAGTAAAAGATATAGAAATCGTACAGTTGGTAGAAGGGGATTACCCAATCTCAAAAAAAGAACACGGACCAGCTTTCCTACTAGATAATCGTCACCTTTGGCTTAGATCATCAAAACAAGTAGCAATACAAAGAGTTAGAAACACAATAACAAACGCAATATACGAATACCTCAACAATGAAGGATTTATAAAAATCGACTCACCAATCCTAACTCCAAACGCATGTGAGGGGACTACCGAGCTATTTGAAGTTGATTATTTTGACGAGGGAAAAGCATATTTATCACAGTCAGGACAACTTTACCTTGAGGCTGCAATCTTTGCAGTAGGTAGAGCCTTTGATTTTGGTCCAGTATTCAGAGCAGAAAAATCTAAAACTCGAAGACATCTAACTGAGTTTTGGATGATGGATGCAGAAGCAGCTTTTGTAAAACACGAGGAAAATATGCAAATTCAAGAAAACTTGATCGAATTTGTTATTCAAAAAGTCCTTTCAACAAACCTTAAAGACCTAGAAACTTTAGAAAGAGATATAGAAGCTCTAAAAAAAGTAAAAGCACCGTTTATCAGAATGACGCACGCAGATGCCGTTAAAGAATTACAATCAATGGGATCAGAAATAACATCAAACAAAGACCTAGGAGCAGAAGACGAAACAATGCTCACTCAAAAATACGACAAACCAATTTTTATCGAAAAATACCCAGCAGAAGTAAAAGCTTTCTACATGAAAAGAGATCCAGAAAACGAAAACCTAGCACTATGCTCAGACATGCTAGCCCCAGAGGGATTTGGCGAAGTAATAGGAGGATCAGAGAGAGAAGAAAACTACGACATATTATTATCCAGAATTAGAGAACACAAACTACCAGAAAAAGAATTTGAATGGTACCTAGACCTAAGAAAATACGGATCAGTTCCACATTCAGGATTTGGAATAGGACTTGAAAGACTCACAGGTTGGATCTGCGGAGTAAAACACGTACGAGAAACAATCCCATTCCCAAGAATGATGGGACGTCTTACACCATAAGACCTACAACTCAGAAGAAGGACAAATATCTTTTAGACTACAAGTAGCACACTTTGGTCTACGAGCTATACACGTGCGCCTACCATGAAAAATCATCAACATGGAGATTTTATTCCACTGATTTTTCGAAAACTTTTTCATCAAAATATTTTCAATAGGCACAGCACTTTTTGACTTTGCCAATTTTGCAGAAACAAGACCCAGCTTCCCGCTAACGCGTATCACATGTGTATCCACCACAATACCCTCTACAACTCCAAAAGCCTCAGTTAAGACAACATTAGCAGTCTTACGAGCAACACCAGGCAGCCTAAGCATCTCATCCATAGTTTTAGGCAATTCACCATCAAAATCCCTCATTATCATCTTTGAAGCAGCAAGAATATTTTTTGCCTTATTATTATAAAACCCCGTCGAAAATATAATTTTCTTAATTTCCTCAATATCAGCCTCAGCCATCGCCGCCGCAGTAGCAAATCGCCCAAAAAGCACAGGAGTTACCATATTTACACGTTCATCAGTACACTGCGCAGATAAAATCACCGCCACCAGCAGTTGAAAAGGACTATCAAACATTAGCGCCACCTTTGCATCAGGATAACTTTTTTTAAGCAGCTCAAAAATTTCATCAGTTTTTTTCATGGCAGTATTCTAACAAACTAACCACGAACCAACAAATCTCCCTTAGTTTTTTTAACTGCAACCTTCCAAGCAGTTTTATAAACCTCAGGTAGCCACTCCATTTGAGATTCTGTTAAAACCTCAAGAGGTAAGTAAAGAAGAGGATCCACATAATCACCATCTTTATGTACTTCAAAATGCAGATGAGGTCCAGTAGTCATATAGCCAGCTCCTTTAGTACCAGGCATTCCACCACTCAGTGCAATAATTTCACCCTTAGATACAATTTCACCTTCAGACACCAAAATATCAGATACATGCCCAGACACCGTACTCAGCCCATTTGCATGCACAACAATCACATAACTATATCCATAACCATTATCTACAGTCGCAAATACCACACCATCCGCAGCAGATCTAACAGGAGTACCCTGATACATAGGAATATCCACAGCACTATGTCTAACACCAAACGATCCAGCATACCCAGGATCTCTAAAATAAGCACTAAGACCCTTAAACGGATCAGCAGGCCAAGCAAAATCAGAATCTCCAAGTCCTCTATATCTTATATGAAAGTCATAAAGCGATTTCCCACGCTCAGTAAGTATATTATCATAATCAGCCGGATTAAAATCCTCACCTTTCTCTATAATATCAGCTTCAATTACCGCAACCGCTTGGCTTAAAGCTTTTACACTATCCAGCGCTGCACCTTGCTCCTCTTGAGTTTGTTCAAGTAACTGTTGATATATATTTTCTTGTCCAAGTGTTACCACAAGTAGCCTTTCCTTAGCTTCTTTTTGCTTTGTTAATTCCTCCTTTTCTAATGCAATCTCGTCCTGCAATTCATTTAACTCAAACAATTTATCACTATATTCGGCACGTTTTTTATCAAGGTCGAATGACAATTCATCAAGCCTCTCCAAAATTTGCTGACCAGTTTTGTTTAAAAGGTCAAAATATCGCAATTCCTTTAAGTTTTCACCTACAGTGTTGTCAGAAAGCAATAAACGCATAGAGTCCGAAAAATATTCATTCTCTTCTCTATAAAGAATAGAAGTATAATCACTCAAAAGCTTTTTCTGCTCCTCAAAAGCAATCTCAGCAATCTCAATTTTTTCATAAATAAGTTTTATCTCATTTTCAGTTTCAATAAGATGATCAATTACAATTATAAGTTTTTGAGTAGTTAGATCAACCAAGTCAGTAAGATTATTAATCTGATATTCTAAATCAACTTTTTCATCCACAACACGACTCAATTGATACTCTACACTCGAAAGATTATTTTTTACTTGTCTATAGTCAGTTTTTGTATATTGAAGCTCATTTTTAAACTGCTCCAAAAATTTTAGATTTTTTTCAAGAAGTTCCGGATCAACTGGTTTAGGCTCAGGATCCTCAGCATTTAACAACCACGAACCTGGCTCATATTGCTCTTCAAAATCACCCTGCACCGCAGCAGCCAATGGCATAGCTGATACCATAAATACAAGCATCAGTCCTGTTAAAATTTTACTAAGATATTTCTTCATTAATTTAGTATATTTATCGCTACATTATACCATAAAACACCTCAAATGATCAATTTAAAACAAATAGACAGAAAAAACCTTGCAAAAAGTCCAATAACCTTATAAATTACACAAGCAAAAAAAGAATATTAATGCACATATATGTCACATAAAAAATCAGGTGGAGCCAGTAAGAACGGTCGCGATTCGAATCCCAAGATGCTTGGTGTTAAGGTATTTGGAGACCAGGCTGTAAAAGCTGGAGGTATTATAATCCGCCAAAGAGGTACAAAATATTTTCCAGGAGCAAACACAGGTATAGGTAGAGACCACACAATTTATGCACTAGTTGACGGTAAAGTAGAGTTTACAGAAAAAATTCTTAAAAAATTTGACGGTCGAAAGTTCAAAGATAAATTTGTAAATGTTAAGCCTGTTTAACCTATGTCGATAGAATCCTTTTCAGGTTTTGATGCTAACGAGGAAATGTCTCAAGCTTCATTCGAAGCCTTCAAAGAAAAGATGAAACGCGCAGCTGCACAAATCGCAGCAATTAAAAAAGAGGAAAAAAAGCAAAAGCAAAAAGAAGACGAGCTAGTAAAGTTACTGCTTAAATATATAAAAAGCAGTCACAATAAACAGCTCGTTTTATTAATTTCCAGAGTTTTAGAAAAAAACATTCCCGCAAGTTTTATCCTAATCATGATTTATTTAGGTGATGATGAGTTACAAGCAGAAGTAGAAAAGTTAAACTTATTAAGCCCAAAAGATCCAGATTCAAACGAAAAAAATCTAGCATTTTTTCAAGAAGAGCAGACATTTTCACTAGAAAATAGATTAGAATTAGATAGATGGATAAAAGGTATTTTAAACCAAGCAGGGGAATGTGCCCCAAAGCTTCTAAAAAACGCATACGAATATATTGATGATAAAAAAATAACAAGTACAGTACTTGTAGATCTTTTTGTGTATGTGATGACAAATTATTTTGAAAAAAACAAAATCAACTTCAACCAAGAAGGCATAATCAATTTTGCAAAACTAGTACTAAAAAACCTCCTCGATCGCACAGAACAAGAACATGAAAACCGAAAGAAACTAGATTAGACTCAAACAGTGATGCATTTGTCTATTGATACTACTAGCTTTTTCTTTTTGAACTTCAATACTATATAAGCTTTGGTCTATCTCATTATCTTTAGCAACATCTGCTTCAAAGATCAATGCCTTCATCACTAAATCTCGTATCCCCTTAAATTGCTCCTTAATATCCTCCCTATCTAAATCCTTTACATAAAGAGGCCAATTGGAATCAAAAATATAATTTACATATTCCAAATACGTAAAATACATATCAATTTCCTCCCTAGACTTAGCAACCCTAGATTTTATATCATTTTCGAATTCTTGAATATTATCTTCTGGTAATATTTTCTGGTTTTTCATGTTAAAAATCTTGCCATCAAAAATATATGTAGCCCTTTCCAAGCTCTTAATAATATCATCATTATTAGTGCTATTTTCTATTACATCAAAAAGCCAAATTCTACGAAACAAAAAATCATAAGCCCATCGATATGATTTGTCACGTTCCAAAACAACCGAAATATCAGAATTTACCATTTCTACTGTTGCTTCCAGCTCTTTGCTAGTCAGAGGTATATCAAATCCAATAGACTCAATAGTATTACGCGTAGAGCTTACAACCTCTAATGCCTCAACTGCAAGTGTATCAGTTCCATACATTTCAGACTTATGCGAATAAACGCTTAATATTTGGACAGCATATGTCATTTTGATCATTTCAGCCAATACCCGTCCCTTTGTTTCTACATCTGAAAATGTAGGATTATACATAAGCACATCAATACACGATGAAATATTAGTCAAAATTATTTTTAAAAAATCCTCATCATAAAATGATGTTTCAAAAGAGTAATCACTATTAGCAGGCATAAACAAACGATACATCGATGCCGAATTACCCGATAAATATGCATTTGTATATCGCTTTATTTGTGATAGATAAGCAGCTGCAAGACCATCTGTTAAGGTGTTTGGATCTAAAGATTTTTCTATAGGTACATTAAATCCAGAAGCAGAAGAGCTATAGTTTAAGCTCGAACTTGAATTAAATCCCATTGTTTTACTAGCATTTTGTTGCCCCATATGTTGTAGATATATAAATAGATGTAAATATAACACCATATTACATATTTGTAAAGTAAATGTATATTTCAAATTAAACCAATCAGATTTTAATAAATCCAAATATTTTATACAATATACTCTGGGGTGAGTGATGGGGTTCGAACCCACGACCCCCGGGACCACAACCCGGTGCTCTAACCAACTGAGCTACACTCACCATATCAAATTTGCTCTGCCATCTTATCAGAAAGTAAAAAACAGGCAAGAAAAAAACTAAAGCAAATATTTTCCCTGTGGAATATGAGAGTATCCAACATCAACACCAAAACACTATAAATATTCCACCGGTGGAATATTTATCCTTAAATAGGTCTTGAATAAGCCATATAAAAAAACCAGCACCGGTGCCAGCAAATTCATAAAAAAATGACAAAGAAAAAAACCTTTCAGTAAACTGAAAAGCTTTTTCCTAAATACCTTCTCCAACTTGGGAGCAGGAACCTGTTTGATTTAGGGAGACATACGCTATAAAGTAAACTTTACAGCCTATAGCACCTAGCCCAACAAGAGATTATACCGAAGCGGTGAAACCGTTCGCGATGTTAATTACCTTTATATTTATACTGCTCCAGGCCTCACAGTTCGCTTATCCAAAATCTTACTTCTCAAAACGTCTAATCAACATACATTGAGTTAAATATACACCAAAAAAAATAAAATGCAAGAGAAAATAAACATTAAACTGTAACAATCACAATATAAACACTAGCAAAGCCAATTAAATAAGCGAAAAACTTAAGGATTAAGCTTTCTATAGGTACGATTTAAAAGATTAACCATCCAACCTTTTTTTATACCATATTTTTCATATTCCTTATCCCAGCCATGCTTCTTTCCAAGATACTTATTATCATAATAGTCATAATTCTCCTTATAAAAAATTATACCCTTATATAGATAAAAAGGTTTACCATCAGCATCATCATCAGCCTCATGCTCCATAATATACTTAGAAGCAAAATTAGAAAGATTTGCCATTAATATAGCTTGAACCAATGTGTAACCACCAATAGCATCTAGTGGCTCCTCCAAATTCCAAACACCATCTTTTTCAGATACTATTACACTACTGTTATTATCACTTTCCAATCTAGTAACTGTAAATGAACCATCTGCATTAGTTTTATAATCCATTAATGGAAAAGATTTTCTAACATCAGCCATAATTTTATCTAAATTTTCAATCTTAGTTTCATCGTAACCATCTCCTACATCAATTTTACCTTCAGAATACCTACGTTTAAATGTTTCATTTCCAATTTTAGCTATTGTGCGCGCATTTATTCCTATACTTGCCAGTTGCCCAAACAGGGGACTATCCTCATTAAGATACTCATTATCCCAAGGAATCCAAGAGTCGTCATCGTATTCGATATCACCAAAAGTAGAATCATCAAAAGGATTATCTGCATCAGCTGGCATTTTTCTCAAATGCTCTGATATATCATTAGACAGATATGCAGCAGCAAGAGCTTGCTCAAGTGTAAAAGTCATACCAAGCAAATTCCACTTTTTAGAATTTTCACCCTCACGCTCAATTTCAATGCTATATGCACTATTTTTTTGTTTAACTATAATTTTATTTTTACTTACAGTCTCACATTTAACATTAGGGGCAAAGAAATCTCCAACCGATTTATTAACTTCTTCTTCAAAATCCTTTGCTTCAATCTTTTTTTCATATTTTTTCTTATCATCATCAAAACTTTCACTACGTTTAGCAAGAGCTTTTGATAAATCTGCAACTTCTTTGTCAGTATAAAGTTTAAGAATACTATTTAAAGCAATTTGTGATTCTTTAACTAAAATTGTTTCTTCATACTCAGGCAATTTAAGTGAAAAAATTGTTTCAAAAACAACAACTTCATAAACACTATTAACCACAATATCTAAATCTTTAGGTTTTGACAGATCCAACTTTTTTTCCTCTGCACTCTTTATACAACGTGTATAAAAGTCATATTTATTTAACAAAGGAATAATCTTATTTATATGATTATTTAATTTATAGTCCGGATTGTTTTTAACTGCAGCATAAAGCCCCGTATGGTAAGCAAGTGTTTTACTCAAAACAATACTTTTAGCCACAAGACTTTCTGCCGCTTCCGGATTTACCACCTTACTTAACTCAGCATCTATGCCCTTAATCTCCATCTTTCCATTCACATCATAGATCACACTCCAAGCATAAAACTTACCATCATTTTTATCTACATAACTATAAGTCCATTTTTTATCCCCAGAATACACAAGTTTTTGACCATCACGCACAGGTAAAGTCTCAACCTTCATAGCTTTCATCACTTTTTGAGACATAAAGTGTACATCAATATTTGCCTGCACATTACTTTTAATTGTTGAAAGCAGTGCATCAACATTTTTAGTGGCAGTTGTAGAATCCTTCTCAATATTACCAAGCTCCTTACTCGCACTCTTTACGCTATCAAAAATTACATCACTCGCCGCATAAAACTTATAATTATTTGTTTCAGGATCCAACTCAACAAGTACAGGATATCCATTTATAGTACCACTAAATACACTGTGACTTACATATTTATCTATATTTACATCTACTAATTCTTTTTTATTACTTCTTTGTTCAAAAAGCTTAATTAGATTTGTTTGCATATTATTTTTTTCAAGATCTCTACGCTCTTTCTCATGTCTCCAGTTTTCACGCACAGAATCAAACATGTGAAGCATTCTACTACCTTTTAAGTCCTCACTATATATAGCCTCCTCAAAAGACTTTCCACTATAATTTGGATCATATTTTTGCAGTGACTCCTCATAAGTCAGTTTCATAGCAAGTGCAATATCATAAAGCCTTCTACCAGTCTCAACAAAACGTGCATTTGAGCTACTCATTAGGTTAGAACCCTTAGAATAGTGAGTCAAAAGTTCTTGATCATTTTTAGGTGTAAAATCAAGCTTTGGTACTTCCTTCATAAAGTCCGGAAACACACTAGGAAAGTCATGTGGAGAAATAAAATGTAGATTATTTGCATCAGATTCCTTCATACGCTCATACATATCAACAGCAAGACGATCATTCATCCTTGCAAGTAGTTGATAATCCAATTTTTCAGCAAGCTCATTTGCAGTCTTACTTGGAGATTCAGTTAGCACATCATGTACCATAGAAAGCGAGCTCCCATTTACATCAAGTTCCTCATCCATTTCACGCCAAACATCATTACCATACTTTGTACCAGCAGCAACCGCTCCCACACCAAGTATCGCCAAAATTGCATATTTATTTTTATCATTTCCATCTGTAAATTTTTTCCAAAGACCATGTGCTCCTGCCAAAGCAACAATACCACCAGTCGCATATGCAGCCACTACAGGCCAATTTTTTTCATCAACTGCACGACTAAGACCATCACCAAGATCACCAATAAAATTACCAGCAGCATCAGTATATCCATCAAAACCCTTCTTTTCACCCAATTTACGTCTGCTATCATCATTTGCCAAAGCAATAGATTGTACAAATATCAAATGCTGAAAAGCAATTACATAAGCTGCACCATCAAAAGTATTGCTTTTTCGATTCTCAATTTTAGAAAGATTTAAAACCGGATCTTGAAAAAGATAAGCATAGCTAGGGTCAGCATTTGGATCCAAAAAATTATTTTTATTCGGATCAAGGGCATCTCGGAGGATTGTAAAACATTCATTATAAAATTTTATATCAGCACTCAAAACACCAAGCTTACTTACATCTGCGTAGATTTCGTTAAGACCATCAAGACTTTCATAGTCCCACTGTTCAACGCTAACCCTTGCATTCTCTTGATTAATAGATAGCTTCCAGGTATCAAGTTTTGACTTAGTAGCATCTGCATTTGCTTTAAATTTATTTACATCTATTTTTTTAGATTTTAGCTTTGATATATCAAAATCAGGAGCATCGCTAATATCCATTTTACGTCTAAGAGCACTTCTATCCGAGATCGATTTTGCACCAGCCTCAGCAGATTTCTGTTGAATTTCCGGGTTTGGCTCAATATTTAAACTAGGTACATTCGTTTCTATTTTTTTATCTTCTCCATCAGACATATATAAGTTTAGACATAAATCTATCATAAGATTATAGCACAAAATGGCTTAAATATCAAAGTAATAGACAGAAAACATCAAAAAAGAACGATTGACAAAAAAGAGATAAATATTAAAATAATCAAGCATTAAATATTAAATTCAATGGCAACAAAATTAAGAGAAAATACAGGTTTTCCCAGTGATCCTTTCAATCATAATAGTACCAAAGAATGGGGAACTAATAATGCAATTTCTTCAGAAGATTTTGATGAATTTAGACATTCCATAGGCTACGACGAAATTGATAAAATTATTACAGATTTCATAATCTGCCAAAACTACTATGGAGCGCTGATTATGGCTACAATGCACGGCCGCAATACTGATGAAATATACAAAAAACATAATACTGACACAAAAAGAATTAAATACCCTGTTATCATCCCAGCACCCGCAATAGCAACAAGCGTAAAAGAAAAAAGTAAATTCTCTCAAAGAATAAAAAACACATTTTTTGATGAAAAAGAAACTCAATCACTTGAGGCATTTAATGTAAACATAGATTTTGCTATAAAATTAACAAAAAAACTTAAAAAATTAGGATTTTCAAAAAATCAGGCAATATATTTTTTGGAGACAAATTTTACAAATTCAGACAATATTAAAACTCTGCTTGCAGTATATAAATATATGCCAAAAGAGGAAAGACCCGAAAAGGTGGTCGAACTACTGTTTGAATGTGGAAATTCAATAATTTTACGCACATTAATAGAGTTTTCTCCAGAAGAAATAACCTCAATAATTAGTCTTCAATCTGAAATTACAACATACAGAATTTTAGAGGAAGCAATCGCGTATAAAGATCACGAAGGCGAGATAGATTTTAGGTGGTTTGAGCATCACTTGGCAGAGGGTAATTTGTATACTTCTGACTCAGATTCATATGTTACATGCGCAATGGATTTGGACGAATTAGATGAATAAAAAAAACTCAAATCACAAAATTGAACTATAAGGCCCTTTAAGAGATTTTTATTTATCCAATTTACCCATCATATAAGCCATATTTTGTATTAACTCCTCACGGTAGGCAGTTGCTTCTTCAAATGCAATTTTTTCCGGAACAATACCATTTTTTTCAAGAAATTTATCAAGCTCATCTTCCTTAACAATTGTTTCAAATATTTTTTGATTTTCATCAGAAAGTTCACTCATAATTCTAAGAAAAATTCGTTGTTCAAGTACTTCATTCATCTCTGCAATGCGCTTTGATTTTTCTTTCTCACTTAGGTCACTAAGCCCCAGTTTATCAAATAGATCTTGGTAATCGATATCATTCATAAGTTTAAGTTAGTTTTTATTCAAGTATACATTATAGAAAAGTAGAATCCCATTCACTTCCAAATCTTATAAGAATTTTTTCAGCAGTCCAGTCATTTTTATAATGTATTTTAGATGCATTTAATTTAGCTGCCATAAGTTCAGCCGTATCATTAGATACTGTGATAGCATCACCAGTATGTACTAGATTAAGGTTGCCGTTTAACTGAGGGTTATCACGTAATAGGGCCTGCTTTATAGTAGAATCACTATCAAATATCCCCGAACCATGTGTCTCATCAAGTTTTGTCATCATTGACTGCCAAATACCAGGGGTTTCATCAAATTCTAAGTTTGGATTTATAGCCAGGTCAGCATTACCAATATGTGGAGGAAAAACTCTATTAGGAATCAACATCGTAGCACTACTCAAAGTTTCTACTGGCTCTGGAATTGGAGCAGGTATTGGATCAATATCTGGGCTAGGAATAGGAGTTGGATCAACAACAGGACTGGGATCTGAGCTAGGTTTAGGCTCAGGACTAGCTTCAGGGCCACTCAGCCACATAGTAAGACCACCCGCCAAAAAACCTGTAGCCAAAGCAGTTATCCTCTTCCATTTATTATTTTTTCTCACCTCATGTTCACGAGTCTCAATTTTTTGCATTAGTACAGTTTCCGCATTAAGTACCTTATCAAGGATCTGTTCGATACTACTACCAGCATCAATTTCAGTCTCAATAATTGAACGCATATTCATATTATACTTTCTCCACAAGTTTTGAGCAGTTGATTGTCTATAGTTTGGATGTTGATCTCTCTCACTATTCGGATCATATACTGCACTTACTGCTGCCGCTTCTCTATTTGTAAAATCCCTAATTGATTCTGGTTTTGAATTTTCATCAGGCACATCAAATGCATTTGCTGGTATTTTATGTTTTTCAGAAATTGCCAATGTAGAATGAGCAGCCAAAGTATTCTGAACTGTATCAGCATCCATTGCATTTATTTCAGTTCGTTTTATTTTTTTAGTCTTACCAAATCTATTTCTAACTTTTTCCCATACTGACGCAGTACCTTCCATAGCAGTAACACCTCTAAATGCAGCAAACAGACCTAATCCCACACCAGAAAGACCTCCAAAACCTAACAAGGAACCTCCTAAAAGACCTAAGGAAACTGCCATTCTAACACCTTTATGCTTTCTCCAAAAAGACCTAAATCTTGTCCAAGCCCGAGAGTTATGATCTTTAATCTCCTCCTCAAACAAATCACGCCTCTCTTTATTTAGTAGCTCCAAAATTCTATTTGCAACTGCAGTTTTATTTTTTTTCATTTTATCTACACTTGGAAACTCATGTTTTATAGTTCCCAAAATAAAATTTTTACTAGCATCTACATAATCAGTTCTACTATCCTCAACTTCATCATCAGTACTCCTTCTATCAACCCACGGCAGATGAAAAGGTAAAAAATTAGCAATAGAACGTCTATGTTCAGCATATTTTTTTCTCATTTCCTCAACTTTTTCTTGTTCCCTGTCAAAAGTAGCTTCGGGTAGAGGATTTCCATTAGCATCAGTATCAACCTCCACAATCCGTGACACATTTACAGTATCAAAAGCTACAATTGCTTTATAACTATTTGCTAATACCTCCATAAGCGACGAAGCTCCAGGATTAATAGCTCTAAAGCCTGGACTGGCCTGTGATGTGCTTCCATACTTTTCAACAAGCAAATCATATAGTCCTTTTGCATCTGGAGACAATGTAGCAGGAGTTTTATAGTTTTCAGAAATTTCACGAATCAAAACATGTAATTCATTTGGATAAACTATACGCTGTAGTAAAGCATATTCATCCTTTTGATCATCTGTACGTTCAGATTCATCAATACTAGACAAAAAGTCAGCACGTTCACGCAAATAATCATTGACATTTATATAATGTCTCAAACTATCCGCAAATTTGGCTCTATCATCAGAAATAGTATTTTTAAGAAGCTCATTAAGCTCAAAACCTTTATCAGCAATACTAACAAGGTTAAAGTTATAGCCATGATCTTCTACAGTTTCCATAAATGTAATATGTTGAAGCATGTCTATATCAGATATTTGCCCATGTTTTGCTGCGATCTCCCTAAATTTTAGATACAAAGTATGATCAGAATTTGGATTTATCACAGCATCTCTAACATTATCACGTGTGCGACCAATTTCTCGCAAAACTCTATCACACACACCCAAATGTGGCACAACAGCCCTTTCAATTTCATTAACTGAAAGTTTCATCCTATCATGGGGCATAAATCTAAGTTTCGAATTTATAGCTTTAAGTAAGTTTGAAATGTGTTTTTT
>RRYU01000834.1_pt1 | contig 37519 bp, 34 predicted proteins | sample 2162651 | NCBI WGS metagenome assembly RRYU01 (sample SAMN10267283, study PRJNA491782) | microbial mat metagenome | isolation source: biomat in the production well | place: Japan: Minami-Kanto gas field, natural gas well KTG3 | collected 2017-06
GGCACCGGTCGGGACGATGGTCACGGCCTCGCTCGGCCTGCTTGCGTTCCTGCTCGCGTTCACCTTCGGGATGGCGGCTTCCCGCTTCGACACCAGGAGACAGCTGGTGCTCGAGGAAGCCAACGCCATCGGGACCACCTACTTGCGTGCGAGCTTGCTGGCCGAGCGGAACGAGGAGATCCAGGAACTGCTTCGTAACTACCTCGACGTACGGCTGGACGCGGTCCAGACCGGCGCAATTGCGGCGGGCATCAAGCAGTCGGAGGGCCTCCACGGCAAGCTCTGGGCGGAAGCGGTGACGGTCGCCCGCCTCAATCCAGGCTCACACATGGTGAGCTTGTTCATACAGTCGTTGAATGACGTCATCGACCTTCATACGAGACGCATCGCGTCCGGCATCAGGACGCGCATTCCCGGGACGATCTGGTTTGGCCTGTTCACGGTCGCCGGTTTCTCCCTCGGCGCAATGGGCTACCAGGTCGGCTTGGCCGGGTCGAAGCGGTCCTTGGTGATCGTAGCCGTCGCTGTTACGTTTTCTACGGTGATCTGGCTGATAGCGGACCTCGATCGGCCCCAGGAAGGCGCGCTGACAGTGAGTCAGCAGGCGCTGGTCGAGGCCAGGCAAGCCATGGAGCCGCGGATTCCTTAGCCGCCGGGGTTTTCCCCAACGGGCAGGAGTAGCTTAACAAGGTAACGCGCCGGAACTGGCTTCGCCGGCCCGGTGATTACTGATGATGGCAAGGAGGATGGGATGAGTCTCCCGCAACGTCTGCAAGAAGAAATCAAGGCCCTGTCTATGGCCATGCTTTATTTTGGCATATGGATCGGCATGCTCATGTCGATCAAGATTCTTGTCCTCGCCGAATACCGCATTGCCTTCGAAGGCTGGTCGCTCGCCGTCGTCGGTGTGCTGGTGCTGGCCAAGGTCGTACTTGTCCTTGAGCATGTTCCGCTGGGTAGATGGGTTTCCAAACAGGGTGCATGGCTTGAAGTCCTCTTGCGTACGGCTCTGTATACCCTGGGTGTTTTTGTCGTAATGGTGCTGGAAAAAGCTTTCGAGGGCCGCCATGACTATGGTGGCTTCGACAACGCACTGTCTGGAGTGCTCCAGCATGGCGATGCCCCTCACATCTGGGCCAACCTGATCTGTGTTACGGCCGCACTGCTGGGCTATAACATTCTGGACGTGATCCGGCGACAATTTGGCCCGGGCGGGTTGTTAAAACTGTTCATGTCACCGATTCCAAACGGTCGTGATAACGGAAAAGCCGAGCAATAGAGGAGTCGATTTTTGACCAGGGAGCAATGACCGATAGACCCCGCATACAACCTACGCGGCAGGCTTCTACTGAACCACGCACACAACAAACATTGAGAAGAGGAGATTGCTATGAAATTTCACATATGGATTATTGCTCTGGCGATGACCGCGCTGCTGGCATCTCCCCCGCTTGTCCAGGCTGATGAGGCCGCCGAGTTGGCCAAGAAACTGGCGAACCCCATCGCGTCGCTGGTCAGTGTGCCGCTGCAGTATAATTACGACGAATACGGCGGAGTGAACGATGGTGCTTCGGTCAGTCGGCTAAATATTCAACCGGTCATCCCGTTTTCGTTGAACAACGACTGGAATCTGATCACGCGCACCATTGTACCGCTGATTGATCAGCAAGATTTTCCGCTTACAGCATTGAATGAATCTGGCCTTGGAGATACCGTCGCCAGCCAGTTTTTCTCGCCGAAAGCCCCGACCGCACGCGGCTGGATCTGGGGTGCCGGCCCGGTCTGGTTGCTGCCAACAGCTTCGGACGAGGTGCTCGGCGGTGAAAAATGGGGGATTGGACCGACGGCGGTGGCGCTGAAGCAGCAAGGGCCATGGACGGTTGGCTTTCTCGCTAACCACATCTGGTCCGTAGCCGGCGATGACGACCGGGCCGATATCAATGCGACCTTCATGCAGCCCTTCGCCAGTTACATCACCAAAACCAAAACGACGTTCAGCCTTGCCACGGAATCCACCTACGACTGGGAAAACGAAGCCTGGTCCGTCCCGGTGATTGCCTCGGTGTCGCAACTGCTCAAGATCGGCCCGCAGATTATCCAGCTAACCCTGGGGGGCAGATACTGGGCCGACTCGCCTGATAACGGCCAGGATGGCTGGGGTTTCAGGGCGCAGCTCGTGTTTTTATTCCCAAAATAGTGCCTCGGTTATGACTCTTTCGATTGGAGGCTGCTGAAGCTACCGTCAGCAGGAATGGCCGCGGGGAACCAATAACAATGCGGCTGAACCCGAGCGTGGATAATTATGGACCACCAAAAGGACCACCAAAAGGACCCCCCTATGAAACGATTTTATTTCAAAGCGGCTTTGGCGTTGGCCGTCATACTCACCTCGCTTACCGTCGGCATGCCCGCATCAGCGCAAGAAGCGGACAAGAAAACCGACTGGCGCGAGGATTACGCATACACGCTCGGCGTGCAGGCATACATCTTCAGCTTCCCGTGGGTTTTTCTCCCGAAGATTCAGTACCAATGGGTGGTCGTACCGCCCAATAATCCTGCGCTGACTCCCAACATGCCGCTCAATCAATGGTGGCACGCACGCAATATCATCACGTCTGACTACCGGGACGGCGGCGCGCCGAATAACGACACCCTCTACTCGGCAACCTGGTTGGATGTGGGAAAGGAACCCATCATCCTGAGCCATGGAGACATGGGCGACCGTTACTTCACCTTTGAGATCGCCTCCATGAACTCCGACAACTTCGCCTATGTGGGTGCAAGTTCCACCGGATCCAAGGCGGGCCATTTTGCCATCACGGGCCGGGACTGGAAGGGAACGCTGCCCGAAGGCGTGATGCAGTTGCCCCCGTCACCCACCGACTCCGTCCTCATCCTCGGCCGGACGGCGGTCAAGGGAACTGACGATGTGCCCGCGGTCCACAAGACCCAGGACACCTATAAGCTGACGCCGCTGAGCCTCTGGGGCAAGGCGGACGCAGTTGTTCCGGAGAATCGCGACGTTCCCAAACCGTTCGATCCCAAAGCGGATCCACTTGCGGACTGGAAGACCATCAATCGGGCGATGGTAAAAAACCCTCCCCTCGAACAACATGCGGTGCTGCTTGACATGTTCAAGCAGATCGGGGTCGGACCTGGTCTGGATGTGGAGACTATGGACGATGCGACCAAGCGCGGTCTGGCGCGCGCCGCCAAAGACGGGATGCGGATGCTTCAGTCCATGCTCGCGACCGGCCTTGGCAAGCCCAAGGTCAATGGTTGGAGCGTTCCCCCTGCGACAATGGGCCGCGCCATGATCCACAATGATTTCATTACACTGGCCCTTCAGTGTCTCGGCGGAATCATTTCCAACGATCCGAGTGAGGCGATTTATTTTAACACCCATGCGGATGCCGACGGCAATACTCTAAACGGAGCGAACCAATACACGCTCCGTTTTGAGCCGAACCAGTTGCCCGACGTAAAGTATTTCTGGTCACTAACCATGTATGACCTGACCAATAACCTTGTGCCCAATCCCATCGATCGGTGGGCGATTGGTTCATTGGCCAGGGGATATCAGAAGGCGGAGGACGGCAGCCTGACCCTTTACCTGCAAAAGGACTCTCCGGGCAAGGATAAAGAAGCCAACTGGCTGCCAGCTCCGGAGGGAGACTTCTGGGTCGTGTTCCGCACCTATGGCCCCGGACAGAAGATCGTGGAACAGACCTGGACGTTGCCACCGCTGAAAGTAACGAAGTGAATCTGTCGATGCACTGTTTCTTGTGGGGACAGCAAAATGACTGACAGATGAATGTGGTTTTGGCACATGCCAGCAAACGAATCGGTTGCAGCTGACGGCGCTCACGCACCGCAGCTGAACCGGAGCTTAGACTTCAGAAACGTAACGGGGCTATTACAGGCTTCTTTTCACTGAAATGCCTGCTTTATATAGATAAGGAGCTAAACAATGAAAACTTTGTCCATAACACTTCTCATGCTTTTGATTTTTCTTGGCCCCTTTTACGTGAATGCATCGAACTCTATTGAAGACGAGGCTACTCCAATGGAATTTGATGATGTAGAACCCATTGAACAGATTAATGGTGAAAATTCAACGGAAGAATGGGCGACCCCAATAGAGCAGGACGATATTAAAACCATTGACCAGATTAATGGTGAAAATTCAACGGAAGAATATGCGACCCCAATAGAGCAGGACGACATGAAAACCATTGATCAAATCAATCAATAAACGCACGAAGCTAAATTGGTGGCAGCCCATGGTTTATGGTTTTCATAATAAAGCCTAACCATAAAATCAACGCGGACGGAAAATACGTCTGTTTTAAATTGAAAAGCAAAATCTAAATTGCGGTGGGTCACGCAGAATCGTTAACTGCCCATTTTTTAATCCGATTCAGCACCAAAGGAGACACAAGATGACAAGGCTCAAAAGACTCATCACGCTGGGGTGCCTCACGGCGCTGCTTGCGCTTCCACAGGTCCAAGCTCACGCCCAAGACAAGATCAGTGCACCGGAGGCGCATGCCATCGGCATGGATGCTTATGTCTATTTCTATTCGCTCTTGTCGATGGACGTGACGCGCAAGCAATTCACGAACATCGAAGCCGGCAAGGAATTCGGCAAAGGGCCGATGAACATGTTCGTCAATATCCCCGCATACCCGCCTGCGGATTTTAAAGGCGTCGTCCGCTCCAACTTCGACACGCTCTACTCCATCGCGTGGCTGGATCTGACCCAGGAGCCGATGATCGTCTCCGCGCCGGATACTGACGGGCGGTTTTATCTGCTGCCGATGCTCGACATGTGGACGGATGTCTTCGCCTCGCCGGGCTGGCGTACGACGGGCACCCAGGCGGGGAATTTCCTTGTCACGCCTCCGGGCTGGACGGGCACTGTTCCCGAGGGCATGACCGAGCTCAAGGCTCCCACACCGTATCTCTGGACCATCGGCCGCACCAAGACGGACGGCGCGGCGGACTATGAGGTGGTGCATAAGATTCAGGCGGGATACAAGGTCACGCCGCTCTCGCAGTGGGGCAAGACCGTGACGCTTCCACCCGTGAAGATCGACCCGACGGTCGACATGAAGACTCCGCCGAAGATTCAGGTGGATACCATGTCCGCCGCCAAATACTTCGCCTATGCTGCGGAACTGATGAAGGTGAATCCACCCCATGCCACGGACCAACCGATCATCGCGCGAATGAAGAATATCGGCATCGAGGTGGGCAAGAGTTTTGAATTCGAAAAACTGGACCCGGTGGTGCAGAAGGCGCTGGAGAGCGTGCCCGCCGAAGCCCAGGCGCTGATGAAATGGAAGGTGGCCACCCTCGCCCGCGTTGCCAATGGCTGGTCGATGAATACCGACACGATGGGCGTCTATGGCAACTACTACCTGAAGCGCGCCATCGTTGCGCAACTCGGCCTCGGCGCCAATCTCCCGGAGGATGCGATCTATCCGCTGAACCTCGGCGATTCCGAAGGCAAGCCTCTTGACGGCCAGAACAACTACGTCCTGCACTTCGAGAAGGGCCAGACTCCGCCCGTCAATGCGTTTTGGTCCATCACCCTCTACGACAGCGAAGGTTTTCAGGTCGGGAACGTGCTCAACCGATTCGCCGTCAGCAGCTATATGCCTCTCAAGCTCAATGGCGACGGCTCGCTCGATCTGTATTTCCAGAATCAAAGCCCCGGCAAGGATTTGGAGGCCAACTGGCTTCCGGCACCGAAAGAGGCGTTCAATCTGACCATGCGCCTCTATGGCCCGAAGTCAGATGCCCTGACTGGAAAATGGAATCCGCCTGCGGTAAAGCGGGTGCATTCGCTTCCAGTGGTCGGCGGCGCACAATAATCTGCTCATGAAACGCGCGGGCCGTTTCCCACGAGGCGGTCAGCGCGGTTTTATGAATCAAAACAACTGAAACGAATCGCTAGGCATCGAAAAAGAAAAGGTAAAATAGAATGAGTCCAACTATACGCAAACTCCTCACCGGAGCGCTGGCCACGGCTGTCGCTGTCACCCTGTTCAGCGGTTGCACCACCAAGAACGACGCTATCTCGCAGGCCGGAAAAACGGAGCGGGACCGCCCGAGCATTGCCGAAACCAAAGCTATTGCTGAGGAGGCGTTCATCTATGGCCTGCCGATCGTGATGAACTACGCAGTCATGAACGAGTTCGTCCTCGACAAGAATTCGGGGCAGTTCAAGGCGCCGTTCAACACCATGTGGAACGATGCCGCTACGCTCACTTACAAAGACACTGCCGTCGTCACACCCAATGCCGACACGCCGTACTCAATGGTCTGGCTTGACCTGCGGGCGGAGCCAATGGTGATTTCGGTGCCGGCAGTGCCAAAAGAGCGCTACTACTCTGTCATGCTATGCGATGGCAATGCCTACAACTATGGCTATATCGGCACCCGTTCGACGGGTCCGGATGCCGGTCACTATCTCGTGGTTGGCCCTGACTGGAAAGGTGAGAAGCCGGCGGGGATCAGGAAGGTATTTACATCAACGACGCCCTTCGCGCTGACTATTTTCCGCACCCAGTTGTTCAACGCCGACGACATGCCGAACGTGGTTAATATCCAGGCCGGTTATAAAGTCGAGCCGCTCTCTGCCTTCCTCAATCAGCCCGCGTCCGCTGCAGCATCGAAGATCGACTTTCTGCCGGCCACGACGGCGGGGATCAAGGCGAATTTCTATGCGTATCTCGACGCCGCTCTCGAGTTCGTGCCCGTCACCCCTGAGACCAAGGAGCTTCGCGGCCGGTTTGCCAGTATCGGCATCGGCCCGGGCAAGATGTTCGACTTCAAAGATCTCTCGCTGGAACACAAAGCCGCTGTCCTCTTAGCGATGAAGGAAGGCGACGACAAGGTGAAGAAGTATCTCGCCACCGGACAGAAGAAGATCAACGGATGGGGTGTCGGTTCGCTGTTTGGCGATAGCGCGTTCTATAACGGCGATTGGCTCAAGCGGGCCGCTGCGGCCATGGGTGGTATTTACGGCAATGATAGCGTCGAGGCCATGTATCCCATGACCCGTACGGACGCCACGGGCGAAACGCTTGATGGCAGCAAGCACAATTACACACTCACCTTCCCGGCAGGACAGCTTCCTCCGGTGAATTCCTTTTGGTCGGTCACCATGTATGACGGTAACAGCCAGCTGCTGATCAAGAACCCGATCAACCGTTACCTGATCAACTCGCCGATGTTGCCAGACATGATGAAAAACGATGACGGCTCATTGACGCTCTACATCCAGAAAGATTCGCCGGGCAAAGACAAGGAAGCAAATTGGCTTCCCGCACCTAATGGCCCCATTTACCTCGTCATGCGTCTGTATTGGCCCAAGACGGAAGCACCATCCATTCTGCCGGCCGGCGAAGGAACGTGGGCACCGCCGGGCGTTGTGAAGGTGAAGTGACATCACTCCAGTTGAGCAATGCACATTAGCCTGTAACTACCTAAAAAGGAGATTTGAAATGGCAAAAAAAATCGTATTCGTCCTGATCGCTTTGGTTCTCTTGATTGCATCCCCAGTCACTTCAGCTTTTGCTGAATGGCATTTCGGAATTGGAACCGGTCCGCAAATGCTTAAAATTGATGGGGATATGGGAATTAACACCAACATTGCAGGTCCGGTAAAGTTTGCTGTTAAACTGGACCCAGAAGATGTTGCCGACCTTACCAATACGGCATTTGGGCTTGGCGGTTACGCGACTGACGGGAAATGGCTGATTGAATATTCCCTTGGCAAGTTAGAGCTTGAAGGAAAATCAACTGAGGGGCCGGTTTCGGCGAAAATCGATTTTGATGTCACTGGCGGTGAACTGCTCGTCAGCCATCCGCTCTATCAGCAAGCAGCTCTGAGATTGAACCTGCTTGGTGGAGCCCGCTACACCAAACACGAAATTTCTTCCGCGATTACAGCTGGGGCCACTCAGTTAAACAGAAATATTGACAATGACTGGACCGATTTCGTGGTCGGAGTGTCGCTCAATGTGCCCCTGCATAAAGATTTGACCTGGAGTACGCGAGTCGACGCAGGTTACGGTGGTTCCGATGGAACCTACACAGGAAAGACTGGGGTCGCCTGGCATTTTCACAAGCACTGGACTACGACGCTATCCGCGAAATACCAGGCAATTGAATTTGAAAACGGCAGCAGAGGCGATGCTGACTGGTACCTCTACGATGTGGACGAGACGTCCATGGGGTTGGCCCTTCTTTTCGTCTGGTAGGACCAGTGTGAAGCGGATCTGATCTCAAGCTCCCCAAACGTGAAGCTTGAGGGCGGATGGAGAAGGCAAAGCCTGGTCGCGGACCCTGACGCTGGGCGCGGCCTGCGAGCTGGCTTGGGGTGGCGACCTGGACATGGACGTAGCGCGTGGTCCGCTGGCCGGACGGATTTCAGGAACTGACGAGAGTACAGCGATCCATATCATCGCTCTCAATGCCGAATGGCGCTTTTGAATGACGAAACTTAATGAGCCTAAAACTAAACAAATATATATTTAAAGCTAATTCCCTGTTCTTTTTGAGCATTCTTACATGCACGCCATTGCTTTGCTCATTTCCCAGTTATGCTGATGAGATCGAGCCAAGGCGATGGGCGCATCTTCCGATCAATACCAGTTTCATCGGTGTAGGGTATGCCTACACCGATGCTGACATTGGCTTTGATCCCGTCCTCAAGCTCGAAGACGTTGAGATGAAGCTGGACACCTGGGCCGTAAAATACATCAGGACATTTTCGCTGCTGGCTAAAATGGCCCGCATCGATATCCAGCAGGCCTACCAGGAAGGCCGCTGGTCCGGGTTGCTGGACGGCGCTCCCAGAAGCACAAGCAGAAGCGGGTGGTCCGATACCCTGCTGCGGTTTGCGATCAACCTGTATGGCTCGCCTCCGCTTGAGGGCAAGGAGTTCCTCCGATATCGGGCGGTAGCTGACGTCGAGACGATTATCGGTGCCGGGTTGTCAGTCCAGTTGCCGACCGGTCATTACATAGAGGACAAGCTGATCAACCTCGGCACCAACCGGTACACTTTCCGGCCACAGCTCGGGGTCATCCATATGCGTGGAAAATGGTCAATGGAATCAACCAGTTATATTGCATTTTACTCTGACAACGATGACTTTTTCAACGGCATGCGGCTTGAGCAGAAGCCGCTCTATACAATTAACGGACACCTTATATATAACCTTCGTCCAGGAGTCTGGGCCGGCGCGAGTGTCGGCTATGATTACGGCGGGAGATCAACTGTGGATGGCGACAGCAAGGACGACCGCAAGCAGAATCTGTTTTGGGCGTTGAGTGTCGGCTTTCCAATCAATCGACACCTGGCAGTCAAAACGGCATATATCGGCGCTCGTACTCAGGAATCGACCGGCAGTGATTCCGATACTTTTACCGTGGGGATCTCCGCGTCCTGGTGATCAAACCAAGTTCCAGGAAGCTGTTCTGAAACACGGGGCAGTCTCAGCCACGGCAACTAACTAAGGGGTATCTCTCCTCATGTTCATTCCGACTCAGAAACAGAGGTTTCGATCGATAGGCCTGAGCTGTGCACTCTGCGCGGCCAGCTGCACGAAGCTTTTGGGACGACTAGAGGATAGACTCAGTCTATTGTTTTGCCCACGGGGGCAGGAGTCAATAAATAATCAAGTTGCAGACGCTTGAGAATGGCCTCAGCGTTATCAAACGGTAAGCTTTTCAGCAACTTCACCTTCAGGAGAAAACGGTACACGATGGATCCCGTCATTCAAATGGTTTTGATGATTGCTTTATTGTTTCTGCTCGGCGCACTCGGCGAGTGGATATTTACGCGCACCGGCATCCCGGACATGATCTGGCTGGTCGCCGCAGGGATTGTCGTCGGGCCGGTTTTCAAGCTGGTGACACCGCAGTTTCTGTTGCCGATCCTGCCATTTTTCGGGGCGATCGCTCTGATATCCATCCTTATGGGCGGCGGACTCAAATTTCGCATTGCCGATATCGCCTCCGCCGCGCCACGCGCCAGCATACTCGGCATTGTCGGTTTCATCATGACTGTGCTCGCAGTTTGCCTCTACGGGTTCGCAATGACGAAGCTTGGTTATGTTAAACCCCATCCTCTTGAAATATGGATCATGATCGGAAGCATTATCGGTGGGACCAGTTCGTTGGTGATCATTCCGACCATGGCCGGAGGCAAAACCGATAGCCGTGTGGCGCGCATTCTGGAAGTTGAGTCGTGCGTCACCGATGGCCTCTGTGTGGTGGTGACCGTGGTCATGATTGACATCATCCTGCAAGGTGTGTTTTCTTTCGGCGCCCCGTTGTTTGCCCTCGGCCAAGCGATGGGAGTGGGCGTTGCTCTCGGTGCGGCAGGAGCGGTGATCTTCATCCCCATGCTGCAGTTACTGCGCGGCAAAGTTCATAGCTACACCATTCTTTTGGCCGGTTTTCTGATCGTCTACGGGGTGACACAATTGGCGGGTGGGAATGGTGCGATCGGCGTGTTGACTTGCGCACTGCTGATTGGTAATGCTCCAGACCTGCTTCCCCGATTAAACCACCGGCTCAAGGCGGAGGACTTCAGTTGCGATCTGAACGCCACAACCATCCATACCCAGCTTAGCTTTTTTATCAAATCATTTTTTTTCTTTTTGATCGGGCTGATGTTCCCAACCTCATTACAGCAGATTCTGATCGGCGCTGGCGGCGCCGTGGTTCTGCTCCTTGCCCGGCTTCCGGCGGTGCGGCTTTCAATGTGGAAGACGCCTTTTACCTTATCGCAACAGGGGGTGATGATGGTTGCCATCCCCCGTGGGCTGGCAGCCGGGGTCCTCTCGACCATGCCGATGTACATGGGGATTCCCAATGCCGAGAATCTGGTGCCGATCGTCTTTGCCACGATTGTTTTCAGCATTCTCATCTTCAGCACCGGCTTCGCGCTGCTTGGCCGTCATTCGCTGGGTTCTCCCGAGACGAAAGGCTCCTTTGAACAAACTGGTAATATTGTTGGCCCTAATAGGTGATCGAAACAAGCAAGCATTTCACCTCCGACGGAAGATCGAGGACATTAGTGAGAATTCTAGGTTTGGTAGCGGCCTTTCTCTGCTATGTGTTTTGCTTGCCTGTCTGGGGCCGCTGGTCATCTAGGAATCGACCGGCAGTGATTACGATACATTTACCGTGGGGATCTCCGCGTCCTGATGATCAATCCGAGTCCCAGGAAGCTGTTCTGAAACACAGGGCAGTCTCAGCCACGGCAACTAAACTAAGGAGTATCTCTCCTCATGTTCATTCCGACCCAGAAACAGAGATTTCGATCGACAGGCCTGAGCTGTGCACTCTGCGCGGGAAAACCTGATATGGCCATCGGCTTCACACACGCCCACTGGGTCCGACGGTTGGTTCACCTGGCCGTATGGCTGATCCTGATAACGTATCCACCGATCGTCTGGGGACAAATTCCCGGCGTCAAAACCCAGCCATCGTCACCAGCTCCTGCCGCCAGCGAAGAAACCGGGGAACAAGCCATCGCAGCGCTCGAAAAGACCCTCACCCTTACCAGGCAAAGCCTGGCTCAAGGCCAAAAGCGTTTTGATTCGCTTTCGCCGGAGCAGCTGGGAGCGACAGGAGAAGAGGTCCAACGTTCGTTGCGTCTGCTGAATGTCATGGTTCTGCAACTGTCCCAACACGTCTCGGCCCATCGCACCCGCGAAGTCATCCGTCAGGAAACCGAGGATCTGGACGCCAGGGTCCAGTCCTGGCAGGGGTTCAGCAGCCCGCCGCCTTATTCCATCGTGATGTTGGATGATCTTCGTGACAGCCGCTATGCCCAACGTCTGAGCATGTCCCGGGATGAGATCAAAAAAAACTTTCTGGAGCAGGAATACGCTGACAGGCTGATAGCCGTCGAGAAGGCGCAACAGCAAGTCCGCCAGGCCAAGGAAGCCACGGAGAATTCCCGCGATGACTCCGCCTCGTTACGTAGCGCCTGGCTATATGAGCTGGCGCAACGTGAGGTCGAGGTCGCAGAGGCCAGGGTTTTAAGCTTGAAAACCCAGCTGGCCCTGGTTAATGAAACCCTGACACTGCATCGCAAGACGATCGATTTTCTGGAGCGTCAACTCCTTGTCGCCAGCTCGGACAGCGTCTTTCCCAAAGAGGTGCTCGACCAGAAACTCGCAGCGTTAGACAAAAGACTAACAACCCATGAGGCCTTCCAGAACAGGGCGATTCGCGATAGCAATCGCTATCAGGAAGACCTGCAGGAGGCGCGCGATGCTCTGCAGATGTTGCAGCACAGTCTGGAATCGGGAACAAAGGATCAACCGGGAAGCGACGACAAGGTCCAGCGCCTTATCGAAGAGGTCGAGGTAAAAAGGGCCTGGGTCGAAACCGGCGTCAAGATTGTGGAATTGAACAAGGTGACGACCTATCTGATCAGCGAGGAGAAACAGCTCTGGGCGGAACGTCACCGTCTCAGCAATGTCCAGGATGCAAACGACCTGCGTGAATCCGGTGTTTTTATCGCGAACAGTTTAAAAAAGATCGGTGATTATCGATCCATCGTCGAATCAAGTCACAAGCTGTCACAAACTCTGGCCCTCAACCAGAAGAAAAATCTGGAAGCGGGGTTCCCGACCGAGTGGCAAAAGACTTTGGCCCGACAGAAATTGGCCGCCTATGAGCGGCGTGTCGATTTTCTGGCGAATAACCTTGCAGAAATCGACGATCTGGTTCAACTTGCGCAGCGTTTTCAGGAAGATATCGCCGATCGCCGCCCGGGAGTTACCACTCAGGAGCGCCTGCGCGCTTTTGGTGGAGACCTCCTCGAATTTGCACAGGGTGTCTGGTATTTCGAAATTTTTACCGTCGATGACACCCTGATCATCAATGGCCAGCCAGTGACCGAGAGGCGGCCGGTCACCATCAGCAAAGTCGTTCGGGCACTGCTGATCCTGATCATCGGGCTGTGGCTGGTCTTCCGAATGGAAGACCAGATCAACCGGCTTGCCGCCCGGCTGTTCAACCTGGAGGTCGGTGCGGCCCTGCTGGTTCAACAGGTTTTCAAGGCCGTCATGGTTATCAGTCTGCTGCTCCTGGCTATGACCACGGTGAAGATTCCGCTCACGGTCTTCGCCTTCATGGGCGGTGCGCTGGCGATCGGCGTTGGCTTTGGGGCCCAGACCCTGATCAGCAACTTCATCAGCGGTTTTATCCTGCTTCTTGAAAAGCCGATCAAGGTCGGGGATCAGGTAGAGGTGGATGGATCACGCGGCAGGGTGGTCAGCATCGGCGCGCGCTGCTCGCAGGTGAAGCGTTTTGACGGCGTCGACATTCTGTTGCCCAACAGCTCTTTCCTGGAAAAAAACATCGTCAATTATACACTGTCCGACCAGCTCATTCGCCTGCACGTCAAGGTCGGCGTCGCCTATGGTTCTCCGACCCGGGATGTGGCAAAAATCATCGCTATTGCCCTGGAAGATCATGGCCGTATCCTGAAGTCTCCTGAGCCGGTCATCCTGTTCGAGGATTTTGGCGACAGCGCACTGGTCTTCTCGGTCTACTTCTGGGTCGAGATGCTCCCCACCGCCGACACCCGGATTGTCGCAAGTGATTTGCGTCATATGCTCGACAAACGCTTCCGTGAGGCGGGCATCACCATCGCTTTCCCGCAAATCGACGTGCATTTCGACAGTGATCGGCCGGTTCAGGTCGAGATGAAGCAACTTCAGCCGCAAGAAACACCAGACAAACCCTCTAAAATACCAGCATAGGTGTTGAAAAGGAGATCCTCCTGCACAGCCGTTGAGAAGTTGCCTGGGACAAGGGGGGGTATGGGAGCATCGGTCGATTAAACCAAAAAGGTCGAATCATGCATTATAAAACACACGGATCGCAGATAAATTTTCTGGCACAGGGCATCTCATGAGAAACATGATCAGATTCTTCGGTTTGGTAGTGGGCTTTGTATGCCTGGTGCTGATAGCCTGCCTGGGGACGCTGGCCATCTATTTCTCAAATCTCCCCGCCGCTCTGCTGCCCATCGCCAGCGGCGGCTTCGCCCTGGTGGCCGTGGTCCTGATCCTCGCCGGGCTCGGCAAACGCCGACGCCGGGCCTGGGGCGCCTTCCTGGTCCTGTTCGCGTTGGTGCTCGCCGCCTGGTGGCTGCTGATCCCGCCTTCCAACCACCGCAACTGGCAGCCGGATGTGGCTGTGCTGCCTTGGGCCGAGATCGTCGATGACATGGTCACGGTCCACAACATTCGCAACGTCGAATACCGCAGCGAGAGCGACTACACGGTTCGGCATTATGACCGGAGCTTCGACTTGGCCGGGCTGCGGAGTGTCGATCTCTTTCTCGTCTACTGGGGGTCGCCCAGCATCGCCCACACCATGCTGAGTTTCGGTTTTGAGGACGGCAACTATCTCTGTTTCTCCATCGAAACCCGCAAAGAGGTCGGAGAGGAATACTCAGCGATCAAGGGTTTTTTCAAGCAGTTCGAACTGACCTACGTGGTGGCGGACGAGCGGGATGTTGTGCGGTTGCGCACCAACTACCGTGCCGGTGAGGATGTTTATCTTTATCGGTTTAATGTGCAGATGGATTTTGCCCGCAAGGTGCTGCTCGACTACCTGCGCGAGGTGAATGGCCTGAAGGACCGCCCCGAATGGTACCGGGCCCTGCTCACCAACTGCACCACCAGCATTCTGCGCCATACGACCCCGTTCAACCCCGATGCCCGCTTCGATTGGCGCTTGATTGCCAACGGCTACCTCGATGAAATGCTCTATGAACGGGCGAAAATCGACCAGACGCTGCCTTTTGCCGAATTGAAGCAGCGCAGCCTCATCAACCAGCGGGCCGAAGCCGCGGACCAGGCCAGTGACTTCTCGCGCCTGATTCGCGTGGGATTGCCCGGAATGGAGCCCTGATCATGCCATCGACAAGAACGTTTCCCCGCTTCGGCTGGCTGCTGCTGGCCGTCATCCTGCTTGCCGGCTGTGCCACGCCGATCGGCGTCCGCCAGGTGTCGCCGCGCGATTCGTATCGGGCATCAATGACGAATCCGCTGACCGAGGGACTTGCCAGCAATGCGACCACTATCGTGCTCCACCGCTACAATTTGATTGAAGAGTTTGAGCACGACCCGTCTGGGGCCATCGAATTTCTACACGACCGAGCGTTGCATGACGACCGACGGGATATCCTCTACGCCCTGGCGGAACTCTGCTATCTTCATGGCGAGCGCCTGGAGAAGGGTGTAGAACCTGCAGACCAGGCATCGTCGCCCGACTATTTCCTTGCCGCCGCGATGTATGCCTCTTTCTTCCTCCTGGATGAACGGTCCGAATCTTCGCTCAATGCCTTCGACACGCGTGCACGCACGGCCAGTGATCTCTACAATTTCGCCCTGTGGCGGGGAATGGCGACCGGCAAAGAAGGGCCTCTTAACTTTGCCACAGGCGTGCGCAAACTGCCGGTCGGCGCCCTTGCCATCACCCTAGATCTGACCGCATTCCCCTGGTCGCTCGAGAATTTCGAACGCTTCGAATCGGTTGACAGGTATGTGGTTCGCGGTATCTCGATTCGCAACCGTACCAAGGGGATCGGCAGCCCCCTGATCGGCGTCAGGAAGAAGAGTCGGGAGGTACCCTTTGTCCAGGCTGTGCCTGCAACCATATTCCTGCGCATCAATGGCAACCTGGCCGAGGTGACGCAAAGGTCGGCGACCGCCTCACTGGAGTTCTATTCGGCTTACGACGAAAACCTGCTGGATGTCCAGGGACGGCACCCCCCTCTCGAAACCGATACCACGACTCCGACCGCTTACGTACTCGAAACCTCGAAGATCTGGGATTTCGGGTTGGGCTCGTTTCTTGGCAAGGAATTCCTGTCCGTTCCCAATGGCCTGTACCTGGCCCAACCCTACCAGGCCGGGCGTATCCCGGTAGTCTTCGTGCATGGCACCTTCAGTAACCCGGCCTGGTGGCTGGAGATGCTCAACACGCTGCGTGCCGACCCTGTACTACGGCAGAAGTTTCAGTTCTGGTATTTTATGTACAACAGCAGTGTCCCGATCGTGGTCTCGTCCGCCGATTTACGCGATGCCCTGCGTGACAAAATCGCTCAGCTCGATCCGGAAGGGAAGGATCCGGCGCTCCGGCAGATGGTTGTTGTAGGACACAGCCAGGGAGGGCTGTTGACCAAGTTAAGCGTCGTCGAGACCGGCGACGGCCTGGTTCGCGCGCTTATGGGGAAAGGCCTCGATGCCCTGGGGTTGCCGGAAGAGAAGAAGGCTGAAGTTCGTCGACTGCTGGTGGTTGAACCGGTCCCGGAGGTCAAGCGGGTGGTGTTTATCTCCACTCCCCATCGCGGCAGCATTCTCAGCAAACAGTATGTGCGAACCCTGATCAAAAAACTGGTCACCCTGCCGGCGCGAATTATCCAGACCACCTTGTCCCTGCAAGACTACTTCACCGACGACGTGAAAAGAATGATCGGCAGCGGCAAGCTCCCGACCAGCATCGACGGCATGTCACCGGACAATCCGGTCCTCAAGAACCTGGCAGAGATTCCCCTGGCAGCCGGGGTGACCGGTCATTCGATTATCGCCATCAAGGGTGATGATGAACCGCCGGCTGGCGATGACGGCGTGGTCGCCTACACCAGCGCCCATCTGGACGGCATGCAGTCGGAATTCATCGTTCGCTCCGGACACTCCTGCCAGGAGCACCCCTTTACCATCGAGGAGGTACGTCGCATTCTGCTCGAGCATCTTGACGCGCGGACCAGTAAACCAGAAGATCTGACTATCCTCGAATCGTGGAGCGGCGATTACCCGGTTGCGGCGCTCGATGAACTGCCGGCAGGTCAGCGGCAAAACCGGGTTGGTTACGTCGGCGATGCCGCTGCTTTCGCCAGGGTCTGGCAGGCATGGATGCCGGGAGAAGTCATGCCGGCAATTGATTTTAACAGCAACCTGGTGGTCTTCAGCCGCAATGTCGCCTTCTACAACCATACCCGTATTTTCAAGGTGACCGTGACCGCCGGGGTCGTCGATACCCTCGCCATGGAAACCATGTCGGCGCTACCGGTCGAGGACCGGGTGTCGATGGCCATAGCGGTCGTGTCGCGCGCGGGAATCAAGGCCATTCGCCTCGACGAGACCAGTACCCTGCCGGTGGATTGACCGTCAGCCCCAGGAGAGATTCATGCGAACCAGTGATTATGGATGCGGACTGCTGGTGATTTTCCTCTGCCTGCTGCCTGGCTGCGCCCCCGCTCTGTCCTCTCCGGTCGGGGCGACCGGGCTGACGCCAGGCGAGGCAACCTACCTGATTGATGGTCAGGCAATTACCCTGCGTGATGGCCAGGCCGTCGCAGCGCCTGTCGCCGGAGTCGCCAGCAAGACCCAGGTCCGGATTTTCGGTGAACCGGTGCGCGGCGACCTCGATGACGACGGGGTAGCAGATGCGGCTCTGCTACTGGTCGTGACCCGCGGCGGCAGCGGCACTTTCTATTACCTTGCCGCCGCATTCGACCGCGGCGGGGCTTTTGTCGGTAGTGAGGCGGTCTTCCTCGGCGATCGCATCGCGCCGCAGCAGCTGGTGATCCGGCATGGCCTGGTAGTGGTCGATTATGCCGAGCGTCTTGCGGACCAGGCGATGACGGTGCCGACGTCGCTGAAGTTGACAAAATACCTGGTCAGCAGCGGAGACCGTCTCGAGGAAGTCCTGTTGGCCGATGGCGAGCTGATCGCCGCCGGTGTCGTTGTCATCGGTCACGAGGTGCGCAGTTTCACTCCCTGCGACGACGAACAGCCCGCCTGGCTGCTTGGCGTTTCTCCGGCTTTGCCGGCTATAAAAGCCGCCTATCGACTGGGCATGGCTGACGCGCCTGCCTATGCCCCGCGGTTCATGGTGCTCGCAGGTCGGCCGGTTGGCCCTCCGCTCGAAGGTTTCGGTATCAATTATCCGGCAGGCTTTCTCGCTACACAGTTGGTGTTCAGTCGTTCTGTCGAGAGAAACTGCCGAGTCGGACCAAACAAATGATTGGGATTGTTCAATAAAGCACCAAATTTACCCTCTAAAAAGGCCTTAGAAGTATGCTTTTTGGGGTAAAATAGTTTTTAATACACGCTGGGGCGGGACAAGACTAACCACTTGATAATATAAAGATTACCCTGAAAGTGCTCTTTTCGAACCTTTTAACGCGATTTGGGGGGTCGAAAACAGCTCTATAACCGGTTAATCCGGACAGAGGATCCCATCTCTGCTGCGAGCGACGGATCGCCAAATCAAGTCAATCACTTAAGGTGAGGGCCATCGAACTTACGCCCGATGAGGGAGAAGTTGTACGATTATTGCTTTAAGGACAGGGAAGATAAAGGTTGTCGTTCCTGCTGGTCATTGGCAAATGATTTTCATCTGGGAGAGGATGCTCTCGCGTAAATGCGGACTTAGAGCGGCCTCTGTCAGCAGATCAACTTTCAGGCCGAGTTTCTCGGAAAGCTCCCGTTCGATGGCGACCATGGACAGGAGACTTTTTGCTTTCCCGAAGGATACCAATACATCGAGATCACTTTCAGGGCGCTCTTCCCCGCGTACCCGTGAACCAAAAATTGCGATACGAGCCGCATCGTGCTTGGAGAGGATATCCACGAGAGTTTTTTCTATATCTAAAGAGGTCATGGTTTTTCCATTTTCTGTTTGATTTTCATAACTTTAGCTTAAAATTTAACCAGCGACAATTATAAAATGGCTCGGTCGGCACCTCAGAGAGAAATCAGTCCTGCCAGCCGCGCGCTATCCACGCATACCGCAAGCCCGGCTGATCGCCAGCCATCCATCGCTGCACGACCAGCCAGGCCATTTCACCTCTGTTTATTCTGCCGGGCGCTCCACCTCCTCTACCCAGGCCTGCCGCAGCGACAGGTGGCGCAGGAACTCGGCGGCATACAAAAACTGCTCCGACGGGACCGGCACGTTGATCTGCTCCTCGCCACGCTGCACCGAGAGCGCATAACCGCTCTTGTCGTTGCGGGTCCAGCGCTCGACCGTCAAACGCGTCTGGATTTCTCCCTCCGGCGCGGTAAACGCGTGGGTGAGGCTCTCCCGGCCGCCGTCGCGGACAATCCTGCACATCTTGTCATACAGGGCGAAGGCTTCCGCCGGTTCGACAATGAAGCGGATCGCGCTGCTGCCGCTCTCCAAACGGAAAAAGCGCAGCACGATGCGCCCTTCGGCCGGCCGGCCCTCGCTGCGGCGCGCAAAGGGGGTGATGGCAACCCCGGCTTTTTTGGCATAAATGGTGATCTGTGGAATTTTCTGCATAAGTCCCTCCTGTTGAATGAATTAGCCGCAGGGCGGCGCAATGACATTAAAAAACCAGGGTTTTCTGGCTGAATGTGGCCCCGCTCAGCGCAGCTTGCGGTCCAGCCCCCGGTACTGGATCGCCTCGGCCAGGTGCTCCTGACGGATCTCCTCCTCTCCGGCCAGGTCGGCGATGGTCCGCGCCACCTTGAGGATGCGCGAGTAGGTGCGCGCCGACAAACCCAGGCGTTCGGTGACCATTTCCAGCAGCTGCTCGCCGGCGGCATCGAGCGGGCAGAACTTGCGGATCTGGCGGGCGCCCATGCGGGCGTTGGCATACAGGCCGTAGGGGGCAAGCCGCTGGTTCTGCAGGATGCGGGCGGCCTCCACCCGCGTGCGGATGGTGGCGGACGATTCGGCATCGACCGGGTCGGCCAGTTCGCGATGGGGCACCCGCGGCACCTCGATGTGCAGGTCGATGCGGTCGAGCAGGGGCCCGGACAGGCGCCGCCGGTAGCGTTCGACCATGATCGGCGTGCATGAGCAGGAATCGTCGGCTTCGCCGAGTTTGCCGCAGAAACAGGGATTCATTGCTGCAACCATCATGAACGAAGCCGGGTAGGTCAGGCTCTGTGCGGCGCGACTGATGCAGACCTGACCGTCTTCCAGTGGCTGGCGCAGCATTTCGAGGACATTTTTCTTAAATTCGGGCAATTCATCGAGAAACAGCACGCCGTTGTGCGCCAGCGACACCTCGCCCGGCTTGGGATGGGTGCCGCCGCCGATCAGGCCGGCGTCGGAGATGGTGTGATGGGGGCTGCGGAAGACGCGTTCGGTGATCAACGCCTGGCCGCTGGGCAAGAGGCCCATGATCGAGTGGATCTTGGTCGTTTCGAGGGCTTCTTCAAAGGTCTGCGTCGGCAGGATGGTCGCCAGGCGCCGGGCCAGCATGGTCTTGCCGCTACCGGGAGGGCCGACCATCAGCAGGTTATGGCCACCCGCGGCAGCGACTTCCAGGGCACGTTTGACATGGCTCTGGCCGCGGACCTCGGCAAAATCGAGATCAGCATTGCCCGTCTGCCGAAACAACTCCTGGAGATCGACCTGAAACGGCGATAATGCCCTGTTTCCGGTCAGGAAATCGACAACTTCGCCGAGAGTGGCCACGGCGAAAACCGGCAGGGCATCGACCAGGCTGCCTTCGCGGGCATTATCACCCGGCAGGATCATGCCTTCGAGTCCCCAATGGCGGGCGGCTACGGCCACCGGTAGCACACCGCGGACCGGTTTGATGCGGCCGTCCAGGGACAATTCGCCCATGAACAGGTAACGTTCGGCGCGTTCCACCGGAATCACGCCGGTCGCCGTGAGCAGGCCGACCGCCATCGGCAGGTCGAAAGCGGCGCCCTCCTTGCGAATATCGGCCGGCGCCAGGTTGATGGTGATGCGGCGGTTGGGAAAGTCGTAACTGGAGTTCTTGATAGCTGACTTGACGCGATCCTTGCTTTCCTTGACCGCGCCTTCGGGCAGCCCGACTGTGGAGAACTGCGGCAGGCCCTGGGCAATGTCAACCTCGACCTCGACGGGGTAAGCGTCAATGCCGATCAACGCGCCGGATAAAATCCTGGCGAGCATATGTCCCTCCTGAGGTTAATCACAAGGCCTCCACGAGGGAGGCGACAGTCCATGACATGCAGATCAAGCGTCGGGGAGACCGTCCCCAGCGCGCTGGAAAATTTTCCGGTTTTAGGCGAACTCGTCCAGATACTTCTCGGTAACGATGGCGGCAACCGCCCCGTCACCAACCGCCGTGGCGATCTGTTTGAGAATTTTTTTGCGTACGTCGCCGGCGGCAAACACGCCGGGCATCGAGGTTCGGCAATCCGCATCAGTCAGGATGTAGCCTTCCCCATCGAGTTTGAGGACCTCGGCAAGAAAATGAGCCTTCGGCGTAACGCCGATGGCGACGAACATACCGTTGACCGCCAGGTTCCGACTGCTGCCGTCCTTGAGGTTGGTGAGATTGAGGTGGGTGACCCCGGTATGGTCGCCGATCACCTCTGCGACGGTACTGTCCCAGACCGTTTCGATCTTTTCATTGGCAAAGATGCGGGTTTGCAATACCTTGGTGGCCCGCAGTTCGTCGCGGCGGTGGATCAGATAGACTTTGCTGGCGAAACGGCACAAAAAAAGCGCCTCTTCCGCGGCGGTGTCGCCACCGCCGATTATGGCAACGGGCACATTGCGAAAGAAGGCGCCGTCGCAGGTCGCGCAGTAGGAGACGCCGCGGCCGACAAACTGGGTTTCGCCGGGGACGTTGAGTTTCCTGGGTTCGGCGCCGGTAGTGATGATCACCGCACGGGTGCGGATCGGCTTGCCGTCGACGGTGACCAGCTTGGTTGCGCCTTCATCAACCAGGCCTTCCACCTCGCCGGTGACCACTTCGAGGCCGAATTCCTGGCAGTGCTCCTGAAAGCGGACCATCAGGTCGGGGCCGTCGATACCGCCCGGGAAGCCGGGATAATTCTCAACCTTGGTGGTGGTCATGACCTGGCCGCCCAGGATCATCCGTTCCACCAGAATGGTTTTCAGCTGGGCGCGCGAGGTATAGAGTCCGGCGGTCAAACCGGCCGGACCGCCGCCCACGATCAGCACATCGTATATGGATTCGGTCATGCGTCAAGCCTCCATGAAAAACTACCAATAAAGATAGCATAGGTGAGATGAAAGTGAAAACTGATTTATCAGGAGTGAGGGACAGTTGCTTTTGGCGTTCCCAAGCTCTAGAATAAAACCTGCCTGGCCCGGCCGAACCGTACAGGTCCCGACAAGATTCCTCAAGGGTTCAAAGCATGCATCGTCTGGTAAAACCGCTGTTCTGGATTTTGGTGTTCGGTCTTCTGCTGGTTGCCATGGACCAGCTGCTGACGCGCCTTCCCGCCGTTCATCCGGCTCACACCGCGCTCAGCGAATTTTACCGCGATTTCCGGGCGCGATTGTTTTCGGTGATCGTCATCCCTGACCAGGAAGCGCCGCCAACCGTCGAAGCCGTCATCGAACAAGAACAGAGCAATGGCACTGCGCTGCCTGCGCCGGCGGCACCAGCCAAACCCGTGGCAAAACCGGGCAGCACGCGATTTGTTTATGCCGATGCCCAGGGTGTTTTGCAGTTTGCCGATTCTCTGGAGAGTGTTCCCAGGGAATACCGCGCCAGTGCAGAACCTTTGCAAGAATAATCCGCAGCCTGAAATCCGACCCTCAATGCGTGCCGCTTGGCTCACTGCCACCGTTCAGGTTGCCGTAAATATCAGCGCGTCTCTCCTGGTAGACGGGGATCTGCGCACGATAATCGGCCATTTCGGCAAAATCAAATTCAGCAATCAATTCAGTTGCGGCTTCGCCACCTTCGGCGAGAATCTCACCGCGCGGCGCAATCAGCAGACTCATGCCGAAAAAGTCGAGCTTCCCCTGCGGACCGCAGCAGTTGGCCGCGGCGACGAACAGCTGGTTCTCGATCGCGCGCGCGCGCAGCAGTGTGCGCCAGTGTTCCTGGCGGGGTTTGGGCCATTCGGCGGGCAGGCAGAGGATTTCCGCACCCTGCAGAGCCAACTTGCGGAACAGTTCGGGGAAACGCAGGTCGTAGCAGATGGCTACGCCGAGGCGTCCTGCCGAAGTCGGTACCACCAGGCTGCTGTCGCCGGCGGCCAGAAAGCGGTCTTCACGCATGGTGGAAAACAGGTGCAGCTTACGGTATTCGCCCACCGTGCTGCCCTGGTCAATGACATACGCGGTGTTATAGATGCGGCCAGCCTGGATTGCCGGCAAACTTCCGACCACCACCACCTGTAATTCTGCTGTCAGCTGCTCGAGGGTTTCAATCACTTGGGGCGTTGTTGCCGCGAGTTTGGCAAGGTGTTTGTAAGCATAACCGGTACTCCACATTTCGGGGAGCACAAGCAGTTCGGCACCTTTTTCTCTGGCTCTGCGGATAGCTGAAACCGCTTGCCGAAGATTGGCCTCCACGTCGCCGAGGGTAATGTTGAATTGTATGGCTGCGGCGGAAATCTTTGCGTCCATCAGGGTTTTCCTTTGCGTGAAAAAATGAAAACAAAATAGCGTTTTATTTTTTTCAATGGCGAAAGAGTTGCTAGCCATCAGATTAAAGCCCGAATATAGGGGAATTGACGAGTCCTGGCAAGTCTTGAAAAGCTCCTGATTTGCTTGACCAGAGAACGAAAAGCTGTTAAACAACACTCGTGTTTTATTATGCAGCTTTAACGAGCAGCATCAACAGGGCGGTGTCGATTGCGGTGCTTGCGCCGCGCGGGGTTACGCGTTTTGAGTGCGAATTTCTGTGTGGTTTAGCGGGCGGTTTTGCACCTTCGCCCTGCGGCACAAGAGAACCTGTGTCCGGGAGAGCGCAGCGTTCTAGAGGACGGTTCTTGTCAACCGCTAGGAAACAAGGGTTTGTCAATGGCTAAAGTCGCCACCTTTTTTGTTATGCTTGCCTTCTGGGTCGTCATGTCGGGGATGTTTGACCTGTTCCATCTCTCCCTTGGCGTCATTTGCTGCCTGCTGGTCACCTACTTCAGCCATGGCCTGCTCTTCTATGGTGAAGCCGGCAGTTGGGGGCGTGGCATCATCGGCATTCTGCTTTATCTGCCCTGGCTGTTCTGGGAAATCCTCCTCGCTAACCTGCAGGTCACCTACATCGTGCTGCACCCCCGCATGCTCGATCAGCTCGATCCGCAGCTGATCAGATTCAAGACCCTGCTGAAAAGACCTATTTCCAGGGTCACGCTGGCCCAATCGATCACCCTCACGCCGGGCACGGTGACGGTGAATGTCGAAGATGACGAATTTCTGGTTTACGCCTTGACCCGCGGTTCGGCCCAGTCGCTGCCAGGCAGTTCCATGGAGCGGCGCATCGCTGCCGCTCTGGAAGGGGGCGGATGATGGAGGGAATGTTTCTGGCGGTTGGCATCGCCCTGGTGCTGATGATGTTCCTATCGCTTTACCGAGTCATCGCCGGGCCGTCCATCCTCGACCGGATCCTCGGTGCCAACGTTATTGGCACCAAAACCACCATACTGCTACTGATCATCGGCGTGCTGTTTGACAATGTCGGCATGTATGTCGACATTGCCATCGCCTATGCCATGCTGAACTTCATCACCACCCTCGGCGCGGCCAAGTTTTTCCTGCGCCGCAAGAGTGTTCACCTGGAAGACAGTCCGTAAAGGAGACCAGACCTTATGTCTATCATCGCCTCGGCTTTGATCATCGCCGGCCTGTTCTTCTTCTTCGTCGGCACCATCGGCATCCTGCGTTTCCCCGATTTCTTCACCCGCGCGCATGCCGCCGGCAAATGTGACTCGCTGGCAGCCATTCTGGTGCTGCTGGGCATTGCCGTTTACAATCTGGCCGACCCGTCACTGGCGACCTTGCTGGTCAGCATCAAGATCCTGTTCATTGCGGCCTTTGTCTTCGTCGTCAGTCCGACCGCCACCCACGCCTTGACGGAGGCCGCTCTGCTGCGGGGCGTCCAGCCTTGGGAGAAGGAGAAGAAACGCTCATGATCTGGCAGCTCGATCTGATTATCCTGCTCCTGGTGGTGACCTGTGCCGTAGCCGTGATCAGTGTCAAGGACCTGCTGTCGGCCACGGTTATTTTTGGTGTCTACAGCTTTCTGATGTGCCTGCTCTGGGCCGAAATGGGGGCGGTCGATGTGGCTTTCACCGAGGCGACTGTCGGCGCCGGTATCAGTACCGTGCTGTTTATCGCCGCTATTCTGCGTACCAGCCGGAGGAGTAAAGATTGAAATCCCTTGCCCTTGTCGCCACGTTGATCACCGGCGCTTTGTTGCTCTACGGCACGCGGGACTTTCCCGCCTGGGGTGATCCCGATTCGCCCGCCAGTCAGCACCTGTCGGCCGTGTACATCGAAAAAGCTGTGGAGCAGACCCATGTGCCGAATCTGGTCACCGCCGTGCTGGGTGACTACCGGGGCTACGACACCATGTTCGAGGTGGTTGTCATCTTCTGCGCCGGTATGGCCGTGGTCAGTGTGTTGAGGAGAGAGAAGTTATGAGGCTGCTGCAGGAGCGCGCATCCAGCCGCCCGGTTGGCAACAGTCTGATCGTCCAGACCAGCGTTCGTCTGCTGGTGCCCTTCGTGCAGATGTTTGGCCTTTATGTCATTGTGCACGGCCACTACAGCCCCGGCGGCGGCTTTCAGGGCGGGGTCATCCTCGGCGCCTCGTTTATCCTGCTCGCCCTGGCCTACGACCTGAAAACATCATGCCGCCATTTTACCGTACCGGCGAATACCTTGCTCGCCAATAGCGGGGTCCTGATCTTTACCGGTGTCGGACTTCTCTGCGCGCTGATGGGGGGGCTGTTTCTCGACTACAGCGCGCTCGACCGCATCATCCCGTTGGGTCCGGTGGAATGGCGTTCCTTCGGCATCTTTCTGATCGAGGTTGGCGTCGGTCTCGCGGTCATGAGCATCATGGTGTCCCTGTTCTGGGACATCTCCTCGGACGGCGCCATGGATGAGGGCCTTTGATATGGACGGGCTGCTGCAGGAAGTTATCGCCAGGTACAACTACTGGATTTACGTGATTCTGATGATGATCGGTTTCTATGCCATGATCGGCAAGCGCAACCTGGTCAAAAAGCTGCTCGGCATGAATATCTTCCAGACCGCCATCATCCTGTTTTTCGTTTCGACCGGTGTCAAGCGCGGTGGCGGCATCCCGATTGTCGACAAATACCAGGTTCTGGAGTCAGGGGTTGATGTGAGTCAGATTGTCAACCCTTTGCCACATGTGCTGATGCTGACCGCGATCGTTGTGGCGGTCAGCGTCACCGGCGTCGCCCTGGCCGTCCTGTTGCGGATCTACCGGGAGTACGGCACTCTCGAAGAAGATGAAATCCTGGAGAGGATCCGCGAATGACGACCACCAACCTGCATATCTATGCGCTGGCAGCGCCGTTGCTGACCGCATTTTTCGTCAATCTGCTCGGCCGCCTGTCACGCCGCTGGGTCGCTCCCCTGGTGCTCCTGTCACTCGGTCTGTCAAGCCTTTTCTCCTGCCTGACTCTCTTCAAGGTCTTACGGTATGGCGCCTACAGCTATACGGTGGGCAACTGGCAGGCCCCTTACGGTATTGAACTGGTGGTCGATCATCTGAGTGCCCTGATGATGGTACTGATCAGCCTGGTGGCGCTGGCTGCCACCCTGGCGGCGCTCAAATCGGTGGAACACGAATTCCCGCAACGGGAACATCTCTTCTTCACTCTCTATCTGATCCTGATCGCCGGCCTGATCGGCCTGGTGCTGACCGGTGATACCTTCAATCTCTATGTGCTGCTGGAGATCACCTCCATCACCACCTATGGCCTGATTGCCATGGGCAAGGGACGGGCTCCGCTGGCGAGCTTCAACTACATCATTATGGGAACTATCGGCGCCTGTTTCTACCTGCTCGGCGTCGGCTACCTCTATATCCTGACCGGTTCGCTCAATATGGCCGACATCGCCTCGCTGATCGGCGGGCTCGATGCACCGACGGCCCTGGCCACTGCTTTCGGCTTCATCATGGTCGGGTTGTGGGTGAAGATGGCCTTCTTCCCGCTGCATGGCTGGCTGCCCAACGCCTACGCCCTGGCCCCGACCGGTGCCACCCTGATGATCGCGCCGCTGATGACCAAGGTCACCATCTACCTGATGATCCGGGTTATCTTTTCGGTGTTCACCCCGAGCTACACGTTCTTCCAGCATCCCGGCGTGCAGTCCGCGATCGTCTGGGTTGCCGCCCTGGCGATCGTCTGCGCCTCGGCTATGGCTCTGGCCCAGCGTGATCTGCGGCGCATGCTGACGTTTATCATCGTGGCCGAAGTCGGCTACATGGTCGGCGGCGTCTGGCTGGCTAACGCCCAGGGCATGACCGGGGCTATCCTGCACATCGTCAACGATGCGCTGATGACCCTCTGCCTGTTCCTGGCCGCCACGGCGATCCACTACCGCACCGGCAGCCTGAAGCTCGAGGATATGACCGGTCTGTACCGCAAGATGCCGATCACCATGGCCGCCTTCACCGTCGGTGCCTTCGCCATGATCGGTGTTCCGCCGACCTGCGGCTTTTTCAGCAAATGGTATCTGATCCTGGGCGGGGTTGAGGCGGGTCATTGGGGTTATGTCGGCGCCCTGATCTTCAGCAGCCTGGTCAATGCGGTGCTGTTTTTCCGCATCATCGAGATCGCCTTCTTCCCGCGGGGGGAACAGGCGCAGGGTTCGCTCCACATGCAGGAAGCACCCTTCATGATGCTGAAACCGCTGGTGCTGACGGCTGTTGCCCTGATCGCGGTCGGTTTCGGTTCCGGGCCGCTGGTGAGCAACATCATCCGTCTGGCCATTCCGGTCGGCTTCTGATGAACCGGACATGACAGGCCCAGCTTCGAACAACGGCTTCTCCACTACCACACGGGCATAAAGAGAAATCATGGCGTATCAATATTCCATCTGGCCCCTGGTCGCGATTCTGGTTTCCCTGCTGGCGACCTTGCCGATTCTGGCCTTCAATGACCGGCGGCCCAACCTGCGCGAGAGCAGTACGCTCATGGCCGCGGTCGCCAAGTTCATGATCGTGGCGGCGATGATTCCCGTGGTCATGCAGGGCGGGGGCTTCGAGCTGACTCTGGCCGAGGTGATCCCCGGCGTGCCGATTCAGCTGCGGGTCGATGCCCTGGGCCTGATCTTCGCCCTGGTCGCTTCATTTCTGTGGATCTTTACCTCGCTCTACTCCATCGGTTATATGCGGACCCTTGGGGAGCATAACCAGACCCGCTACTTCGCTTCCTTTGCGGTCGCCATCTCGGCCACGATCGGTGTGGCCTTCTCGGCCAACCTGCTGACCCTGTACCTGTTCTACGAGATGCTCTCCCTGTCAACCTATCCTCTGGTGACGCACCATCAGAATGACGAAGCCCGCAAGTCGGGGCGCAAGTATCTGGTCTATATCCTCGGCACCTCGATCGCCTTGGTCCTGCCGGCCATGCTGATCACCTATTCCGCCGCCGGCACCCTCGATTTCACCACTGGCGGCATCCTGGCGGGCAAGGTGGCGCCGGACGTCCTGGCCTTGCTGCTGGTCTTCTTTCTGTTCGGTTTTGCCAAGGCCGGTCTGATGCCGTTCCATGGCTGGTTGCCGGCAGCCATGGTCGCGCCGACCCCGGTCAGCTCGTTTCTGCATGGCGTGGCCGTGGTCAAGGCCGGCGTGTTTTCGATCTTCCGCATCATTTTCGATATTCTCGGCCCCGGCACCCTGCAGGCTGCCAATCTCAGCGTGATCATCACGACGCTCGCCGCGGTCACCCTGCTGGTCGCCTCGCTGGTTGCCCTCACGCAGGACAGCATGAAGCGCCGGCTGGCCTATTCCACCATCGGCCAGTTGTCCTACATGGTGCTCGGCGCCGGCATGCTCTCGGCTGTCGGCATGGTTGGCGGCATCATGCATCTGGCCATGCATGCCTTCGGCAAAATCACCCTGTTCTTTTGTGCCGGCGCCATCTATGTCGCCAGCAAGAAAAAAAACATAAGTCAGATGGACGGCCTCGGCCGGCGCATGCCGATCACCTTTCTGGCGTTCTTCCTCGGCGCCATGAGCATCATCGGCCTGCCGCCGATGGGCGGCTTCATCAGCAAGTGGAACCTTGTGCTCGGCGCGGTGGACGGCGGCCAGCTGACCCTGCTGGTGGTGCTGCTGGTCAGCTCCCTGCTGAATGCCGCCTATTTTCTGCCGATCGTCTACCGGGCGTTTTTTGCCCAACCGCCCGCTGATGCGCCCGGCGGCATACAAGAAGCTCCGCTCTTTTGCCTGGTGCCTCTTTGTCTGACGGCTTTCGGCTCGCTGCTTCTGTTCTTTTTCCACAAGACCCTGCTTCAACTGGCCCAGTTGGCCCTCGGGATTGCGACATGACTCAGAAAAAGGAATTCGACTGGTTCGACCATGCCCGGAATATCCGCAGGCTCCGCATTGCCTTCTACGGCGTCCTGGTCTTGCTGGTGCTGCCCGACTTCTTCATTCACAAGCACACGCTGTTCTCGCCGGTCGAGACCTGGCCCGGGTTCTATGCCGCCTTCGGCTTCATCGCCTGCGTTGCCATCATCATCATCTCCAAACTGCTCGGCTATCTCCTGAAGCGGAAAGAGGATTACTATGACTGATCTCTTTCCGCCGGCCCTGATCTTTTTCATCGGTGCCCTGCTGCTGCTCGTTTTGCCGCGCATCGCCCGCAACGGTCTGATCCTGCTGGTCCCGGCCCTCGGCTTTTTCCTGATCGCCTCGCTCGCCCCTGGTGAAGGCTGGCATTACCAGCTGTTCGGCTTCGATCTGACCCTGATGCGAGTCGACAAGCTGAGCAAGGTGTTCGGCTATGTTTTTACCATCAACGCCTTCTGCGCCTTTCTGTTCGCTCAGCATCTGAAAACCGTCAATGAGCACTTCGCCTCGCTGATCTATATCGGAGCCAGTCTCGGCGCGGTCTTCGCCGGCGATTTGATCAGCCTGTACCTTTTCTGGGAGGTCATGGCGATCACCTCGACCTTCCTGATCCTGGCGCGCCGAACCCAAAAGAGCGGCCGTGCGGCCTTCCGTTATGTCATGATGCACCTGTTCGGCGGCCTGCTGCTGTTGGCCGGCATCTTGCTCTATATCAACCAGACGGGCTCGGTCGCTTTCGATGGCTTCGTCCTGCGTGATCTCTCGACCTACCTGATCCTGGTCGGCTTCCTGGTCAATGCCGCGGCGCCGCCTTTTTCGGCCTGGCTCTCCGATGCCTACCCCGAGGCAACCGTCACCGGCGGCGTGATTATGACCGCCTACACCACCAAGACGGCGGTCTATACCCTGCTGCGGGGCTTCCCGGGCTGGGAGATTTTGATGCTGGTCGGCTGCGTCATGGCGGTCTATGGCATCATTTACGCGATTCTCGAGAACGACATGCGCCGCATCCTGGCGTACTCGATCATCAACCAGGTCGGCTTCATGGTCTGTGCCGCCGGCATCGGCACTGCCATGGCGATCAATGGTGCCGCAGCGCACGCCTTCTGCCACATCATCTACAAGGCGCTGCTCTGGATGAGTGCCGGTTCGGTCCTCTACATGACCGGTAGAAGCAAATGTACCGATCTCGGCGGCCTCTACAAGACGATGCCCTGGACCATGGTGTTCGGTATCGTGGGTGCGTTGGCGATCTCATCGTTTCCCGGCTTCTCCGGGTATACCAGCAAGCCGATGATTATCGAGGCCGGGGTGCACGAGGGTCTCTACTGGGTCTGGCTGGTGCTTGAAATCGCCTCGGCCGGGGTTTTCCTGCATGCCGGCATCAAGTTCCCCTACTTCGTCTTCTTCGCCAGGGACAGCGGTCTGCGCCCGGGAGAACCTCCCAGGCACATGATGGCGGCCATGGCGATCATGGCGTTTATCTGCATCTTTCTGGGCGTTTACCCGCAACCGTTGTATGATATTCTGCCCTATGCCGTTAGCTTCCAGGCCTATACCTTCGAACATACGCTCAATCAGCTGCAGCTGCTGATGTTCTCGGCTCTGGCGTTCTTCCTGCTGCTGCCGCTGTTGCGGCGAACCGAAACCATCTCCCTCGATACCGACTGGTTCTACCGGCTTGGGGGGCGCGCTTTTTATCAGCTTTGTGACAAAGCTTTCAACGGCCTGAATGACTGGATGAACCGCATTTTCGTTGAGCAGTTGCCGGCGCTGCTGACCCGATTCTTTGCCGACCCTGGCGCCAATCTGCAGAAATACGGCCTCCGCCTGGTGGCTGAGATGATCGGCGGCGAGCGTGACCTGTCCGCCACCGAAGCCGCCATTGAGCGACGTAGTCACCTCGGCACCTATCCGGTCGGCGGCGGTGTCTTGCTGGCGGTCCTTTTCCTGTCGGTGCTCTCTTTCTTCTTTTTCTGGTAAGCAGCCTCTTTGCTGCAAGCGGCGGCCGGCCTTGTCGGCCGCCTCAGGTTTATGCCAAGCCTTCTCTATGTTCACATTCCCTTCTGCCTGAGCAAATGTCCTTACTGCGACTTTTATTCGATCCCTCGGTCATCTCCGGTTGAGCTTGACGCTTATGTCGAGCTGTTGCTGCGCCAGCTTGAGCTGACAGTGGCCGCGGATGATCTCCCTGGTCCGCTGACCTCGGTCTATTTCGGCGGCGGCACCCCTTCCCTGCTGTCGGCGGACAATGTTGGGCAGATCCTGCAGGCCGCAGCAGACCGGTTCGGCTTTGCCGGAGAGATCGAAATCAGCCTGGAAGCCAATCCGGGCACGGTTTCACTGGCCTCTCTGACCGGTTACCGGGCGGCCGGGGTCAACCGGCTTTCGCTGGGCGTCCAGTCGCTGAATGACGGACATCTGCGCCAACTCGGGCGCCTGCATACGGCGGCAGATGGTGTCAGGGCGATCCGTCTGGCGCGGCAGGCCGGCTTCAACAACCTTGCCTGCGATCTGATGTTCGGTCTGCCCGGTCAGTCGCTGGCTGAGCTGCAAAACGACCTGACCGCTTACCTCGACCATGGCCCCCAGCATCTCTCGTGCTATGGGCTGACGGTCGAAGCCGGTACGCCGTTGGCTGACTCTTGTGAGCAGGGCGCGGTTCTGCTGCCCGATGACGATTTGAGTGCCGAGGCCTTCCTGCTGTTGCATGCCGGGTTGACCGAGGCCGGTTTTGTACATTATGAAATCGCCAACTATGCCCGGCCCGGCTTCGCCTGCCGCCACAACCAGGGCTACTGGCAGCGGCAGGCCTGCCTGGGGCTGGGCGCCGGAGCCCATTCTTTCCGGACGCTCCACTGGGGTGAGCGCTGGGCTGTGCCGAACAACCTGGCCGCTTACCAGCGGGCTGTCCGGCAAGGCAGGGACCCAGCGGTGTGCCTGGAAAGCTTCGATCGGCGGGCCGCCATGAGTGAAGCGCTTTATCTGGGGCTGCGCACCCGGCAAGGGGTGGCTGAACAGGCCTTTGCGCAGGTCTTTGGCGCGGCGCTGGCCGAGACCTTTGCCGAGGAACTCAGGCAGCTTGCTCCGCACCTGGACTATTGCGACGGGGCCTGGCGGTTCCGGCCGGCCAGCTGGTTGCTGTACGATCGATTGATCCAGGCGTTCCTTTGATATCAGGCGGTTAGACAATGCCTCCGGGAGCTGTCGGCAGGGCTTTCTGGTTGATTTCTGATGGGAAAATCCGCCTGATAAAACCTTTCTGCGACTCTTGACAAAGGGCAGGGGCGTTGTTATGTTGATTTCGCTGTTAGCACTCTGCTGTCAAGAGTGCTAAGCAGATAGCCGGGTCCCAGCTTGAGGTCTGTGTACGGAGCATCCCATGGCGGAAATTTTGAATACGCGTAGCCAGCAGATTCTCGGTGCGATTATCGAGGAACATATTGCGACGGCACAGCCGGTCGGCTCCCGGGCGATCACCGATCGTCTGGCTGTTCGGCTGTCTCCGGCGACGGTCCGCAACGTGATGGCCGCCCTCGAAGAACAGGGCTATCTCTGCTCGCCGCACACTTCAGCAGGGCGCATTCCGACCGAGCAGGGCTACCGTTTTTATGTTGATACGCTCCTGAGGGTGGCCCGCATCGGTCGGCAGCAGAAGGATCGCATCGAGGCCGAATACCGCTGGCAGGGGCTGCAGATGTCGGAATTGCTGCGCTCGGCGAGTAAGGCGCTGTCCTCGGTATCCAGTTATACCGGGCTGGTCATGATGCCACGGCTGCAGAAAACCATTTTCCGGCATATCGAATTCGTCAAGCTGTCCCGCCGGCAGGTCCTCGTGGTTTTCGTGACCCAATCCGGACTGGTGCAGAACAAGCTGATCGAAATCGATGAGGAGTTGACAGCCTCTGACCTGGAACAGATCTCGAACTATCTGAACGTAAACATGGCCGGGTTGAGCATCCAGGCCATGCAGAGTCGGCTGTTATCGAAAATGGCCCAGGAAAAAGCCCTTTATGACCGTCTTTTGCAACGGGCGATGCGCCTTTCCAATGCCGCGCTCACCGAAGACCAGGACGGGGATGTGATTATTGAAGGCACCAGCTGTTTCCTGGAACAACCGGAGTTCTGTGACCTGGAGCGCATGAAGCGGGTCTTCCGGGCGTTTGAGCGCAAAAGCGTCCTATTTGACCTGCTCGATCGCGGTGTGCAGGGCAAGGGGGTTCAGATCATCATCGGCAGCGAAACCGAGTTCAGCGAAATCGCCGGGTGCAGCCTGATCACGGCGGCTTATTCCGGGAAGTTCGGCTCCTTGGGCACGCTTGGCATTATCGGCCCGAGCCGCATGCCTTATTCTACAGTGGTACCGATTGTCGGCTATACGGCGGAACTGGTCAGCCGTTTGCTGGACAACGATACGGATTAGGAGATTGAGACGGTGGCAAAGAAGGACAAAAAGGGAAATCAGACAGTCGACACCGGACAGGAGCCGGTTGCAGAGACGCATTTAGATGCTGAGCCTGAGCTGGCGGGAGAGGCCGTCGCGCAGGCTGGCGACGCAGCGGAGGAGGAAACCGCCGAGGCCGATCCGGAGCAGCAGCTCGCCGCGGCCCGGACGGAAGCCATGAAGAACTGGGATCTGTATCTGCGTGAGCGGGCGGACCTGGAGAATTTCCGCAAGCGTTCCCAACGCGAGAAAGAAGATGCGATCCGCTTCGCCAATGATCGCCTGCTCAAGGAGATGGTTCCCGTCCTTGACAACCTGGAGCGTGCCCTTGAGCATGCCGGTGAGAATACCGGCGGCGAGGGTCTCCTGGAAGGCGTCCATATGACCGTCAGTCTGTTTCGCAAGGTGCTCGAGGGGGCAGGCGTCAAACCGATAGAAGCCGTCGGTGAAGTCTTCGACCCCAGCCTGCACCAGGCCATGGGGCAGGTTGAAACCGACGAGTTTCCGCCGAACACCGTGTCGGCGGAGTTTCAAAGAGGTTATCTGCTGAATGATCGGCTCCTGCGGCCATCTCTGGTCATGGTGGCCAAGGCTCCGACCGAGGCTTCTGCCGACAGGACGGAAAACAACAGCTAACCACAGACAACCAAACATAAAACTTTCAGAAGATTCCAAGTAAGGAGGATCATTCACAATGGGAAAAGTAATCGGTATCGACCTGGGGACCACCAACTCCTGCGTTGCCATAATGGAGGGCGGCGAGCCGGTGGTTATCGCCAATGCCGAAGGGACGCGCACCACCCCTTCGATCGTTGCATTCACGGAAAGTGGCGAACGCCTGGTCGGTCAGCAGGCTAAACGACAGGCTGTGACCAATCCGGAAAACACCCTGTTTGCTATCAAACGCCTGATCGGGCGCAAATTCGATTCTGACGCGGTCAGAAAAGACATTTCTCTGGTGCCCTACAAGATTGTCAAGGCTGACAACGGTGATGCCTGGGTTGAGGCGCGCGGCAAGCAATACAGTGCCCCCGAGATCTCCGCCATGGTGCTGCAGAAGATGAAGCAAACCGCTGAAGACTACCTGGGCGAGGAGGTTACCGATGCGGTGATCACTGTGCCGGCCTATTTCAACGATTCCCAGCGGCAGGCGACCAAGGACGCCGGCAAGATATCCGGCCTGAATGTTCTGCGTATCATCAACGAGCCGACGGCTGCGGCGCTGGCCTACGGGCTTGACCGGAAAGACGAGCGCAAGATCGCCGTTTTTGACCTGGGCGGCGGCACCTTTGATATTTCGATCCTGGAGCTGGGCGACGGTGTTTTCGAAGTCAAGTCGACCAACGGCGACACTTTTCTCGGCGGCGAGGACTTCGACCAGCGGCTCATTGACTATGTTGCCGACGAGTTCAGAAAGGATCAGGGTATCGATCTGCGCGGCGACAAGATGGCTCTGCAGCGCCTCAAGGAGGCGGCCGAGAAGGCCAAGTGCGAACTCTCCTCATCGATGGAAACGGATATCAATCTGCCGTTCATTACGGCGGACCAGTCCGGTCCCAAGCACCTCAACCTCAAGGTGTCGCGCTCCAAGCTGGAAAGTCTGTGCAGCGACCTGCTTGGCAACCTGGTCGGGCCCTGCAAAATGGCGCTCAAAGATGCCGGTCTGAGTGCCTCTGAGGTCGATGAAGTCATCCTGGTCGGTGGCATGACCCGCATGCCCGCGGTCCAGGCCAAGGTCCAGGAGATTTTCGGCAAGACCCCGAGCAAGGGCGTCAATCCCGATGAGGTCGTCGCCATCGGTGCCGCCATCCAGGGGGGTGTGCTCAAGGGCGATGTCAAGGACGTCCTCCTGCTCGACGTTACGCCCCTCTCCCTCGGCATCGAGACCCTGGGCGGGGTGATGACCAAGCTGATCGAGAAGAATACCACCATCCCCTGCAAGAAGAGTCAGATCTTCTCGACCGCGGCCGACAACCAGCCGGCGGTTTCCGTGCATGTTCTGCAGGGCGAGCGCGAAATGGCCGGCGACAACAAAACCATCGGCCGCTTTGAACTGGTCGGCATCCCGGCGGCACCGCGCGGCGTGCCGCAGATCGAAGTGACCTTCGATATCGATGCCAACGGCATCCTCAATGTCGGCGCCAAGGACCTTGGTACCGGCAAGGAGCAGTCGATCCGGATCACCGCCTCCTCCGGACTCTCCGATGAAGAGATCGAGAAAATGGTGAAAGACGCAGAGGCGCACGCTTCCGATGACAAGAAGAAGCGCGAGCTGATCGAGGCACGCAACCAGGCCGATGGGCTGGTCTATACGACCGAAAAGTCCGTCAAGGAGCATGGCGACAAGGTTGACGAAGAAACCAGGAAGAATATCGAATCGGCCCTTGAAGAGCTGAAGAAAGCCATTGAGGGCGACGACATCGAGGCCATCAACAGCAAGACGGAGGCTCTGGCCCAGGCGTCGCACAAGCTGGCGGAAGTCATGTACCAGCAGGCCCAGGCTTCCACCGAGGGCGGTTCTGCCGACGAAGCTGCCGGGAGTGGCCAGAGCGATGATGTTGTCGATGCGGAATTTGAGGAAGTCGACGAAAAGAAGAAAGACTGAGTATCACTCTGTATAACCTTCCGGGCCCGGCTTTCGGCAGTTATGCAGGGTTTTGTTCCATAGTGACAGGGGGCGGCGCAAGTCGGCCCCTGCCGCTGTTGCAGGGGTTGATGTGAATAAACGCGACTATTATGAAGTGCTCGAGGTCAATCGCAACGCCAGCGAGATCGAGATCAAAAAAGCCTACCGGAAGCTGGCGCTGAAGTGCCATCCCGACAAGAACCCCGGAGACAGCGAAGCTGAAGAACGTTTCAAGGAGCTGACCGAAGCGTATGCCATTCTCTCCGACGGACAGAAGCGGGCGCTGTATGATCAGTACGGCCATGCCGGTGTCGACCAGGGGGGCGGTTTTTCCTCCGGCGGGTTCGGCGGGACGCCTTTTGAAGATCTGTTCGGCGATATCTTCGGCGATATCTTTGGTGGCGGAGCCCGGCGCAGCGGCGGCCGGCGTGGTGACGACCTGCGCTACAATCTGACGATTACGTTTGAAGAGGCGGCTTTCGGGCTGGAAACCAAGATTCAGGTGCCCCGCCACAAGGCCTGCGAAACCTGTCATGGCTCGGGCGCCAGACCGGGCACCTCTCCGCAGACGTGTCAGACCTGCTCCGGACATGGCCAGGTGCGGTTTCAACAGGGCTTTTTCTCACTGACCCGGCCCTGTCCCGATTGCGGCGGGGAGGGCAAGCGTATCACCGATCCATGTCGCGAATGCCGTGGTACCGGCTTGACGCGCAGCAAGAAAACCCTTTCTCTGAAGATTCCGGCCGGTGTCGAATCGGGCAATCGGCTCAAGCTGAACAGGGAAGGTGAACCGGGAGTCCAGGGCGGTCCGCCGGGGGACCTGTACGTGGTAATCACGGTCAAGAACCACCCGATTTTCCAACGTGAGGGACAGAACATCATTTGTGAGTTTCCGGTCTCCTTCGCGCAGGCAGCCCTCGGTTGCGAGCTTGAGGTCCCGACTCTGGAAGGCAAAGTCAACGTCAAGGTCCCGGCGGGGACCCAGAGCGGCAAGGTCTTCAAGTTGCCCGGCAAGGGCATCCCTTCCCTGCATGGTTATGGCCGTGGTGACGAACTGGTTCTGGTGCGGGTCGAGACTCCGACCAAGCTGACCTCTCGTCA
>RRYU01004118.1_pt1 | contig 37464 bp, 22 predicted proteins | sample 2162651 | NCBI WGS metagenome assembly RRYU01 (sample SAMN10267283, study PRJNA491782) | microbial mat metagenome | isolation source: biomat in the production well | place: Japan: Minami-Kanto gas field, natural gas well KTG3 | collected 2017-06
CCCCCCCCGTATTTTACGCCTCCTGCCAGACGAAGAGGTGGAAATACCTGTTCCTCCTTCGAAACCATCTGCGGCAATGCCACGCCAGCTGGCTATGATATTACTCCCTTTGCTAACGGCAGCTTTCTATATTATTGTCCTTATCGCCCGATCAAGTAGTGGTAGTGGTAGTAACATCTGGTTCAGTCTGCCTATTGTTGGTATTTCTGTTGTGAGTGCTACCCTTGGTATATACAACTACCGTCAGCAGAAGCGTTTGCACGCCGAGGCTCTGCGCGAATATGAGAATATGTACAAAGACGCCCTGGAACATACACGTCATCGTCTCCAACATCTTGAACATGACCAGCGGCGCATTCGCGAGGAAAACGATCCCGATCTGGCGGTAGTTCTGCATATTGCTCGTGGTGACTATGATGATCATGGCAATCTGCAACCGCAGCCTCGCTTATGGGAGCGCCGTCCTGATGATAGCGATTTCCTGACCCTCCGCCTCGGTCGTGGCACTCTACCCACCAGTATTACTATTACACCGCCCCGTGCCAATGAATTTCAACTCACGCCTGAACTGCGTAATGCCCTCAAGTTGGTCGACCAGTTTTCGCTGGTTCGTGATGTGCCCGTAACAGTTTCACTCTACCAGCGCGGATCACTGGGAATTGCTGGTCCATCGGGAACGATTCTCTCACTTGTGCGAGCTATGCTCTGGCAAGTAGCTGTGCATCATTCACCCCGAGAAGTACGGATCGCCGCTTTCTGGGACTCACAGTTTGATACGTCCTGGGAGTGGTTACGCTGGCTACCTCATACACGTTCACTCGATGGCGATGAAGATTATCGCCTTTTGACACGTTACGATGGAAAGCCAGAAGATATACGTCAGGTTGTGGATGCATTGACCCGTGAACTTCAGCAGCGTGCCGAGCAAGGATTTACGCCTGGAACCCGCCCACAGATTGTGTTGATTATGAGCGATTACCATAAATATGGTATCCATTTTGCCGAATTTGCTCAGGTATTGCGCCATGGAAAGGCACTGGGATTCAAGACGCTCTGCCTGGTTGATCATATGCGTCAGGTGCCCGGTGAATGTGGTGGGTATATCGACCTGAAAGATGCCCCGCTTGTAGCTCTGACTGGCACGGATGGCGGGTATGCTCAGTTTGTCCCCGATGTAGCCGAACGTCGAGAGAGTCGTGAACTGGCGCACTACCTGGCCCCCATTATGCAGATTGACTCGGATGGTCGCCGTGAATTGCCGCGTAATGTACATCTCCTCCCACTGCTTAAAACTAGCAATAACCAGACAATCGTCGATGCTGGTCAGTTCGATCCTGCTATCTTCTGGAATGATCTTCCTACCAGAAGCTGGCATCCGGTGCCATGTGGGTTGTGTGGCGTTGGTGAGCCACTTGAGATCGATCTGAACGAAGATACCCACGGCGTGCATGGCATGATTGCTGGCACGACTGGATCAGGCAAGAGTGAATTTCTGCTGACATTTTTGCTGGCTCTGGCGATCAAGCATAGCCCTGATCGAGTCAACTTTATGCTGATTGACTTCAAGGGCGGGGCTACATTTAAGGATCTTGAGCAACTGCCGCATACGTCCGGTGTCGTCACAGACCTTGAAGGGTATATGGCTGAACGCGCTTTGATTGCCATCAATAGCGAACTCGACCGGCGCAAACAACACTTTGCGCGTGCCGGGGTGCCTAATATTCGTAGCTACCGGGGCGACCGACGGCGATTGGAAGAACATTCCGACCATGGCCCTGTGCCGAATCTGCTCATTGCTATCGACGAATTCGATGAGATGGTTCGCGATTATCCCGAGTTTGTGAATGAGTTGATCCGTGTTGCCAAACAGGGGCGTAGTCTTGGCGTGCATCTGCTCTTTGCCACCCAGCAACCTTCCGCGATCAAAGAGGGATTGACCCGCAATTTGACGTACTGGATTGCCCTGCGTGTCACAGCTACCGACGATAGCAAGGCTATGGTGAAGATCCCTGATGCAGCCTATCTAACCACCGATACTCCTGGGCGCGGATTCTTCCGGGTCAATAAACAGATTGTGCAATTTCAATCTGCCCGCGTAACGGTGCCGTATCAGCCGCCCGTTCCCGGTGGTCATCTTGGACAGGTCGATGTGACCGGTCGACGGCAAATTATCACTGCTCAGGATCTGGGTATCAGCGAGTTGTGTAACCATACTCTGAAACAGCTTGCTACTCTTTCGACCAGCCTGCCAAATGCCGCCTGTTATCTTAGCGATAGCTTCTTGCAACAATATACGATTCTGCAAGGCAAGGGACGATTGCCCAGGAGTACCTATTATGATCAGAATGCTGATCATGTGCGCCAGATCGTCGCTGAAACATTTGCTCGCCATCTTGCTCAACTGCAACAATCTGCCGACAGCAGTTCCGAGGATGAGACAACCGAAAACATCGTCAGACGCCTGGTAAAAATGCTGCAAGGCGATCATGTGCAAGAGATGGAGATCAATCTGATTGCCCAGAAAATGATCACTGCCAGGGGGGCCTGTTATGCTGCGGGCCAGTATCGGATCTGGACAGAGCCTCTTGCAGATAAACTGCCTCTGGTGACATTGCTGTCTTCTGTCAATCACTCGCTCTGGATGCATGCCCCCATTGGTTTGCTTGATTTTCCAGCTACGGCAGAACAGAAACCACTGCTGCTTGATCTGGTGCGGCAGCATGGAAACATGCTCATCCTCGGCTCGGCAGGATCAGGCAAAACAACCCTGTTGCGTACGCTGCTGCTTGCCCTGGCATCGACGCATAGCCCATCCGATCTCTGGATCTATACCATCGATCCCGGTGGCAATGGTTTCGGATTTATGTTGCCAGATCAGAAGAATACGCCTACGCCTGCCAGTGGGCGTAAATTGCCCCATCTCGCCGATACGATTGCACCGCACGAAAAATCAAAGGTTGAGCGCCTGCTACTCGAACTCCAGGGGCAGATCGATCAGCGTCGTGTTCTCCTCCGCGATCATGGTGTTGATACCCTGACCCAGTATCGTGAGCGATGCAAGAGCACAAAGGATGCCAATCTTCCATCGCCACCGCCAGCTATTCTGGTTGTGATCGAGAATGCCGCTGAGTTTGCTGCGATTAATCCTGATGCGATCGAAACGCTGAAGACACTTATCCGTGATGCGCGTGCCTGTGAGATCAGCTTTGTCGTGACAGGTTATGGTTGGAAAGACATCAACGCTATTCAGAGTAACTTTGAAACCCGTATTGCGCTACGGCTCAACGATCCGAATGACTCAGAGTCGGTAATTGGCAAGGCTTTTGCTGCACGCATTAAGCCTGAACAACCAGGACGAGCATTTCTACGTACCAGCGAACGTCCGGTTGAACTCCAGGTTGCCTTGCCAGTCCTGCGTCTGCCAGAAACAGCAGCAGGTGGGAGTAACAGTATCGACACAAGCGTTGCTTATAGTGACCTGGCATATGAACTGGAGCGTTCGATCATGCATGTCTGCCAGACGTATAAGCATGTTGTTGTGGGATTGCCTCAACCATTACGTGCACTGCCGAATCAGGTTCGTCTCAACGAGTTGCTAGTGCCATCAGGCTCAACGACGGTTTCGTCTGGTATTCCTATTGCTATCGACAATCTCTCACTCCTGCCGTTAACCTTCGACCTGGCCGATGCAACCCCGCATCTCTTGATTGCAGGCGGACCACGTAGCGGCAAGTCGGAATTGCTACGCACTCTTCTTACCAGCCTGGCCTGCACTTATAGTGCCGATGAGATCCAGTTTATTCTGCTCGATTATCGCCGACGCGTGTTGCAGTGTTTTGCGCATCTGCCCCATGTACGCCAGTTTGAGGTACAGGCACCTCCATCTGTAGCATCCAATGCAGGTTCCGAGACACACACGATCAGTGTGGTTAAAAACGAACATGAACTCAAAACGATTATTCAAGATTATCTGTTGCCCGAAATGCGTGCCCGTAGTGAAAGTGGTGTCTCTACACCACGCATTGTGCTGGCTATTAGCAACTGGGATCTGTTCCAGGGATCTGAACTGACTCACCTGAATCCTTTATCACAGTTTGTGATGCAGGCGCGTGACCTGGGACTCCACCTCATTGTTACGGGAACTGAATACAACAACCTGACTAGCAGCAATATGTTAAAAACTGCACGCATTGAGCGTTGTGCTGTCTATCTTGGTATGCCCACCGAGAATAATATGGTTATGGCCAACTTGAATATCAAGATCCAGCCCCGCCAGATCGCCCATCTGGATATGCCGGTTGGCAGAGGGTTCTTCTTGCGTCAGGGAACACTCTATCTGGCTCAGTTTGCACTCGCTTCGCCCGATTTGATTCCCGTTGTATCTTCGCAAACGCTCTAGCAGGCAAGGTAAGACTATGACCGAATATGATCTCTGGCAACATCTGTATGCCTATGGCCAAATGACGAATGGTTGGTGGTACTCTGTCGCTGTTCTTCCTGCGACAATCATCTCTGGATGTACCTATCTGCTGATGCTCTTTGCGCTGCGCCGCGAAGTGCGCTTGCCGGTCATCTATCTCTGGCTGGTTGTCGCCAGTGTGCCGATGCTTCTGGTTATGCCCTCGTACTATGTGAATATGTCATTGTTCAATGCTCTGGCGCGTATCGGGTTAACGACGTTACCCGCAGATGTCCAGGCTATCAATTACGACACCACAGTACAGCTTGGTCACTATCTGAATCAGGTTGCTACCATGGGCATCATCGGCGTCTCGCTGGCTGTGATCGTGATTTTTGCCAGCCTGTTGATTGGCGGCTATGCCCCGCAGCAGGTCATGCAGGCCGTACAATCGGTTTCGCAGAGTTTCACGAAAGCTATGACCCGTGCCTTTGGTAATCGCAAAGGTGGCAAAGCAACCGCCAGTTCACGCTACGGTGTGATCAAGGTGACAAAGGGTCAGCAGCAGGGATCGGAATGGGGTGTGATCAATGGGGCCGTTATCGGCAAATCAGAAGCGGCGATGACCATTACCGATGATATTGTCTCGCGTCGTCACGCCCGCTTTGAGATCCGTCAGGAAGAGCCATGTCTTCTCGATGAAGGCAGTACGAATGGTACATTCCTGGTTCGCAATGGCACAACACAGGAAATCAATGGTCAGGCGATTGCCTTAAAGCATGGCGATAAGATTTATCTAGGCGAACCTGATGAGTCAGACCATGTTGAATTATGCTATTCCAAACTACCAGAGGGAGTCGCCTGATATGCATCGCTCTATTTTTCTTCTGCTTACTGTTGCACTGGTACTTTGTTTCCAACCAGCATTATCTAGTGTTGCCCAATCCAGTCAGAAAGTTGATATTCGCGCCGTGGATATCAGCTTCCCTGATATTACGATTGACTTTCGGGTGAAAGATGCCAGCGGGCGTGATGTTTTGGATCTTACGCCACGCGATGTTCAGGTGATCGAGGATGGGGGAACGGTCATTTCTGCAGTTGAACTGGGGCAGCAGATTGCCGATACAAGCGATCCGGAACGTACGGTGAATTTGAGCGATGGGCAAAATCTAGAGACGCTTACCACTACTGGCGCGGCTATTGGCATTGTCTTTGATGCAACAACTGTGCTGAATGGTGGCGACAGTGCCAATCATGTGGCCGCGGGACGACAGGCTATCGAGCAGTTTTTAGCCCAGACTGGTATCCAGGCGCCCAGCAACCCGGAGATCCTCAGTCTATTTATTCCGATAGATAGCCCCGAGCAGCAGGTGCAGCCAGCAGAGTTGGTCGACTTTACGCACGATCGCAATGCTGTGATTAACTATCTGCGTCAGATGCCATCGCGTAGTGGAAAAACCAATCTGTACGCAGCTATCCAGGAGGCGGTAGAAGATACAGCTACGGTTGCACAGCAGCAGGGTAGGAACGCTGTGGTTCTGGTGGTCAGCGATGGTGGTGACGCCATTAGCGGTGATACCTTCAACGCAATTATTGAGCGTGCCAATGCCAGCGGCGTCAGGATTTGCGCTTTTGGTGTCGGCACAGACAAAAGCCTGAATGAGCAGCAGGGCGGATTCCGTCTGAATCAACTTGCCAGCGCTACAGGTGGCGTCTATGTGCAACGTCCTGATGAGGCCGCTGCGAGTAGCGCATTTGCCAGTACCGTGACTGCTACTCCCGCCAGCCTCTACACGCTGCGCTATCGAACCAGTTTGATTGATGATGGCAAACGACATAACCTGGTTGTTCAGGTGACACTGCCAGATGGGACAGTAAATAGCCAGCAGGTTGAGTTTACCGGTAGCGTTGTGCCGAACCCAGATATGCAACTGGCGCCGCTCGGTGATGTGTTGCTGCGCAAGTATGTTGTGGTTGCAGTTCCCATAGCACTGCTGGTTTCGCTGCTGGTTGTGGCTGTTATCGGTGGGTTGCGCTGGAACCGCAGTCAATCGTTGAGTCGTGGCATCACCCGGCGCTAGAGGAGCCTGTCACTATGCCGAAGTTACCCGTTCCATCGCGTTTTCAGAGCTTTGAGATCCTGGAGGAACTGCCATCAGGTCTCTCTGGCTGTGTCTACAAGGTGCGTTACAAAGATGGTAGCATAGCCGTGATCAAGTTCTTCGATCACCGCGCCGACAATGAGCGTGGCAAGACAATCTTCGGCTATTTTAGCAATGAGCAACTTTTGCTGCGTGAGGTCTGCCAGCATCGCCAGCACCCGCATATTGTCGAGTATGTCACCAGTAATATGGTCAGGCAGCCCTATTTTCTGGTGACCCGCTATGTCGAGGGGGCACGCAGCCTGAGTTCACTGGTTGGGCAGCCGCTCAGTCCTGGTTTTGTGTTACGGGTTGTCCAGCAGGTTGGCAGTGCTCTCGATTATTTGCACTACGGCCATCCCAGTTATAGCCCGATTATTCATCGTGATGTCAAGCCAGGCAATGTGTTGCTTGATGTTGCTGGCAATGCCGTCTTGATCGACCTGAGTATTGCCCGACATCCTGCCTATGCGTTGGAAGACGAGAGTGGCCTGGGATCACCACCGTATATGCCCCCGGAACAGTACCTGGGTGAGGAGGTTCCGGCCACCGACCAGTTTGCGCTGGCCGCCCTTGCTCTGCATATGCTGGTAGGACGTATACTACTGCCAGAAAAGGCCACTAAGGCCCACGAGAAGCTAGAAACATTGCGCAATAGTGGGTATGCCGATGTGTGCAAACAGTTGGGTGAACATACCCACACTGCCGAGGTTATGATGAAAGCAATGGCCTATGATCCGGCAGCCCGCTATGCCAACTGCGAGGAATTTGCCCATAATCTGCATCGTGCCTTCATCAAAGACAACCTGTCTCTGGAAGAAGCCGCGCCACCACCACTACGGCGTAGCAAGGCATACCTGGCCCCCCTGGCGATGGTAGTTGTAGGAGTTGTAGCAGTAGTGGCGTTGTTGCTGGCATTGAATAGTGGCTCTGGAGAAGGTGGCAGTGCTACTTCGGTAACGTTTGGGCAATCAACCACTAGTTCCACCGCAACACTCGCGCCAACATTGGTGCATAATTCAGACCCTGGCATTGTGAATGGGCCACCGACGACCATACTGGCCCCTACTGTTCCTGGCATTGGGGACAGGCAACCGACGACCACACTGGCACCTACTGTTATGCTGGTGGAATTTACACCAACACCAGTTCTATCTCGGGTGCGTATTACGGCAGCACAGGAACCCCTGCGCGAAACTGCATCGACGCAAGCCCGTGTGCTGGCATCGATGGCAAATGGCTCTGAGGCATATCTGACAGGTGAGCAACAGCAAATTGGATCAACAACCTGGTATCAGGTCACATATGAGAATCAGACCGGCTGGTGTCGTAGTATCTACTGCCAGCCACAATAGATCCGGGGGATCGTAATGACGGTGACTACCAGCAGCTTTGACATTGGCGCACTGAGTGATACCGGGCGCAAACGCAAAAACAATGAAGACGCATGCATGCGTGCTGATACATGGCTTGGTGAAGAGCAGCGCAGCCTGCGCGATACCTATGGTCGCCTTTACATCGTTGCCGATGGTGTGGGTGGCAATGAAGATGGCGAAGTTGCCAGTCGTATGGTGGTAAATGGGGTGATGGAATATTTCTACACCCCGCCAGACGAGGCAGCAGCGCCGCAAGAACCGATCGATCGCTTGCGCCAGGCTATTGCACGCACAAGTCGAGAAATTGCTGAAAATGCCATCGAGCGCAAGAACAATATGGCCTCGACAATTGTGGCCGCGCTGATCCAGGATAGCAAACTGATTATCGCCAACGTTGGCGACAGCCCGGCAATCCTGGTGCGTCCAGGTAAATCACCCCAGAAGCTGACGACGGATCATCTTAGCAAGGGGCGTGATGGACAGCCAATTCTGTCGCAGGCTATGGGCGATGTCGAAGTCAAGGTAACATTTCGCACAATCGACTTTGAACCGGACGACGTAGTCGTCCTCTGCTCCGATGGCCTGACTGATCTGGTTAAACCAGAGGAAATCGCGCACATGATCAATCGGCGCAGTGCCCACGATGCCACCCGTGCCCTGATCGACCTGGCCAACAAACGCGGTGGCCATGACAATATCACGGCCCTGGTTGTACGTCACGGAAAAGTCCCGCTGACGCAGCAAAAGAAAGTACGGCAGGCAATTGCGCCCATCCTGGCCACCCTGCTGGTCGTCGTGTTGTTAGTCCTGCTGGTGCCGGGGATGTTTGCCCAGGGGGACGTTCCTGTAACGAATCCGGGCGTTTCCAATACTCCGTCATTCGAACGAGACAATAGCGGTACGGGTACTAATCTCGATCCTACCGCTACTCTTCAGCCAACAGCGACACCAACGCTGACACCTGAACCGACGAAGACGTCAGTGCCTATGCCAACAGCAGTGCCACAAAACTCGGGATCTGATAATTCCAATTCAATACCAGGCACTGGTACACAAAATAACAACAGTGGTAATGGCAATGGTGGCAGTAGCAGCGGTGGCAATGGTGGCAGTAGCAGCGGTGGCAATAGTGGCAGTAGCAGCGGTGGCAATGGTGGCAGTAGCGGCGGTGGCAATGGTGGCAGTAGCAGCGGTGGGGATAGCAATGGCGGTGGTGGTGATACGGGCGGTGGCGGTGGTACTGGAGGTTCGGATACCACTAGCAATAATTGTACTGCCGAGAATGATGAAGGATGCCAATGATACACCAATCCTACCACATCTACACCAGCGAAACAACGGCATTTGATGCCAGACTAGATCCAACCCAACCGGTGCGTCTGCTGATCACAGAACTTGTGGCACGCGCTGGTCTGCCAGCCACTGATCGACAGGGATTTCCACTTACCTATGCCCTGTTTGCCGGGGCTGACCGGCGCCGATTGAGTAGTGAGCAGACCCTGCAACAGGCGTCTTTTGCCAATGGCTGTGATCTCTATCTTGCGCCCGCCGATGCGCCATGGTGGATGCAGACATTTATGGCGCGCAAACCGGCTGCATCTGTTGCAGTTCCCCCCAGTAATCTGCGACCTACTTTCCCCAACCGCCGCACAACGACTGCTATGATTACAGCGAATCTAGCCCCATCACGCTGGCCGATCGCACCCGCAGCTCTGGCGATTGTGGCTATCGGGCTGGGAGCAATTATCCTGCTCTGGGTCTTCTTTGCGGGCAGAGGGAATGCATCGGATGTTCCCTCTAGCAATGGACTGACAATTATTTCTGCTACGATACCTGTCAGTGAGCCAACCGCAACCCTGTTTGCGGCGTCATTGAATGCTACCTCCACCCCGGCCCCTGTGCCGGTACAGGTGCATACTGTTGAGCCGTCTACTGTCACCATTGCGGCTGAGCCGTTCCAGATAAGCTTAACTGGCAGTGACTTCACTGAAGTCGAACAGGTGGTACTCATGCCAGCACAAACTGAACACCCACCTGTGCCAATGACCTTTGAAGTTCAGAGTTCAACCGAGATGGTTATTCGACCGGCTGAACCGGTTGGCAACCTGAATGGCCCGGTTGTCTACACGCTGGTTGTCAACAACCAGGCCACTGGCAATGTGACGCTCCAGGACTATATTCGCAGCGTGCAGGCGCAGGGCATTCTTGCAGACTATTACAACCGCAGTCCGGCGCTATTCTTTAACGGGCAAAGCAGTTTCGGCACATTTCTGTGGGCTGAAGCCGAACAGCACAACAAAGTCCCGGCTACACAGGGCAATGTTGTGATCAGTAACGGCGACACACTGGACATTCTCGACGAAGGTGTCGCTGGTATGTACCAGGTGCGTGTGCGCTCGAATACGCTGGATCGGGATGATCCCAGGGTTATCGGCACAACCGGCTGGCTGGCTCGCTGGTTGGTAGACAATCAAGGTGTGCCACAAGCAGCAGCACCGACAGTGGCAACGGGGCATACTCCCGGCCAGTCACAACCTCGACCCACTAGCCCCATGGTCTTTGCGGGCAGTATTTTTGAACAGCCGACCGATGGTAGCGTACAGTGTGGTAGCGCCTTTGAGTCTGGCATCTGGGGCACCGTCTATGGTCATGGTGGTGGAGTTGGCGGTGTGGTTGTCCAGGCCTCCTCGGTTGACGGAGGCAACAGCTTTACGAGCGTTACAAACGGACAGGGTAACTTCTCGATTGGCGGCTTAGGCTGCACAACCTGGATTGTGCAGGTAGTAGGCGCTCCGGGGGGCAATGTCCAATCATCAGGTGTTAGCGTAGCCCTGAATGGCGGACGTTACAGCGGCGCAGGCATTGATTTTTACCAGAGATAAGCATTCAGATACAGGTGAGGGACAGTAATGAGCAGCATTCTTCGCGCAGACACCGACCAGATGCGTGCAACTGTGCAGAAACTCCAGCAGGGCAGTCAGGCGCTGCAAGAGAACTTTGAACGGGCCCGCCAGGCTATGAGTGCGATGCAAAACAGTCCGTGGAGCGGCCAGAACCGCGTGATGGCCGAGAATTACTGGCAGACCCTGCAAGCCCGGTTTGCTCCGTCGTTTGAAACGATCGAAGACATTGCCAGTCGTCTGCTGCGTACCGCCGAGGCATATGATGAAGCGGCGCAGGTGTTTGCAGAGGGAGAGTTCAAAGCAACTGCTACCGCTGCCGCGCACGGGGCTACAACTGGTGCAGAAAGTGCTTCAGCAGGAGCGAGTAGCAAAGCACCCGGCACAGAGACACATGCAACAGAACCAGGGGCTTCTGCATCTGAACCTTCATCACCAGCCGAGTCTCAACCACCAGCATCGTCCTCCACTACGCAGGATGACGTCTTCGCAAAATACACTGGCGACACGTATGATCCGCAGACAAATCAAAAGCCCTGGATCCCGATCGACGCTCCCGTTCAGGGCAAACCCGGCGACCGTGATCCACGCCTGTATGAAGCGGCCATTAATCAGTTTGGTGTTGAAAACAACCCTCGTTATACAGCATACCAGCAAGGTAAAGGCGATACCTACTGCAATATCTTTATGTGGGATGTAACTCGCTCGATGGGTGCGGAAATTCCCCATTGGGTTGATGCCCAGGGGAATCCTGGTGTAGTTGGGCAGGGCAATCGAGAACTAGACGCGAATAGTTCGATCAACTGGCTACAGCAACATGGCCCTCAGCATGGCTGGCAGGCAGTCGATGCAACCACGGCCCAGGCCATGGCCAATCAAGGGCATCCGGTTGTCGCAACCATGCATAATCCAGGTGGTATCGGCCATGTAGCCATGGTGCGGCCCGGTGAATATTCGCCGGATCAGGGACCGGCAATTGCCCAGGCAGGGGCACACAACATGAACAATACCCATGTCATAAATGGCTTTGGCCGACTCGATAAGATTGTTTACTACGTTAGCGAATAATCAGTAATCTACATAATACTAGCCAGCTATCGGAAACTGCATAGTCCTGAAACCCTGAATACTACATTAGAGAGTCTATCATGAGCAACCTTCTCCGTGCCGATACCGACCAGATGCGTACAACCGTGCAGGCGCTCCAGCAGGGCAGCCAGGCATTGCAAGAGAACTATGAACGGGCCCGCCAGGCCATGAGTGCGATGCAAAACAGCCCGTGGAGTGGTCAGAACCGGGTCATGGCCGAAGACTACTGGCAGGCCATAGAAGCCCGGTTTGCCCCCTCGTTTGAAACGATCGAAGACATTGCGCAACGGCTGCTACGCACCGCCGAGGCCTATGATGCAGCGGCGCGGGTGTTTGGGGAGGGAAGCAGCGTAGTAGGAGGATCAACAGCAGGTGAGGTTGCGAGCGATGGTGAATATATAGATAAGCGTAACCTGGGGCTTTATGAAAAAGCCATATTGGAGGCATTGAAAATCAGTCCGGATATTTTATTATTGAACTCGCATGGAAATGCTTTGATCGAAGCAATCGGTCATAGCAAATTTTTACCATTGCTTGGCTTTGGCCTTGATGTGTATCAGGATATCACGGCTGGAGAGTATGAAGGCGACATTGCAAAGATTCTGGGAGTTAATGGGGTCAATACAGCCATTACTGCCGCAATTGGTATGTCAGGCATTGGTGGGGCTGTACTTCTAACAAATGGGCTTATACAGATTGGGGGTAATCTACGTTTGGGAGTCCAGGAAACAGTCGCAGGATTAATAGCTACGGATCAGGAGATGCATGATCTTTTGCGAGCCGATGTTACAAGATCAAAAGATGCACTTGATCGTATGGATGTAGGGAACATAACAAAGGAATTCAGCGAAACCATATATGATGTTTATGCTCAACCCTATGTGGATGTAGGAAAAGCAACGTTTGAATCAATCCAGGATATCTCACGAGATCCTTCTTACGAAAATATCATGCAAACAACTCAAGCCTTAAACAGAGTCTTACAGGAAAATGCACCTGAAATGATAGCAAATTCCTTATGTCCAGCATCAGGACTTTTACGAACTGAGGGACGAGAAGGTCTGATAGATACAGGAAAGGCAGCAGTTAATGTGCTTGATGGTGCGGTCGATTTTGTCGTATCAGATATCTCTAGTAGCTTTAATCAAAGGTTTGCATCAACTGCAAAGATAGTTGATACTCTGCCTGTATCAGATAGTTTCAAGGATTCTGTAAATGAAACGGCTAAGAGTATAATCAAACAGAACCAGAACATAGCTGACGGCGTAGTGAATTTCTTCAAGATTTAGTACTTCTTCAGGAGGATCATCCATCATGAATGAAAACACAATCACACTAAAGATCAGTGTTGAAGAACTACTCTTTCTGCTCTTCACACTAGGTTATAAGACTCTGCCCGGTTTAGGTGATAATCCCACGGCAGGATTAAGCGAGGATCAGATCCAACGAGCGATTACATCTGGCTTTAATGCGCTTCGGGCACGTGAATGGGTTCAGAAGAGTAGTGACCGTGATAATGCGCCGATTGTGGTAGATAATACGCTTGTTGCCATCATAGGAATATGTGCAACAGCGAGTCATCTTATGTTCATCAGTCGTCAAGACGCAAGTGGTTTACAAGAAACAAGCTATATACACTATGGTCCTCACCTGACAGTAATCCATGCAGTACACAAACTAGGGGTACATGAGTTCACAGCTTCGACAGATCAACAAGCTATCCTGGAATATGTCATAGAGATGTTGCGTCTTGTTGATGTCCGAGCGGCACCACCAGCAGAAGAAATTCAAATCTCTCAGGAGTTGCTGGATATTATTACCGTGGCAGTACGTGATGGACGGACAGCAGACTCTATCAGTTCTCTCAGAGAACATGGCCTTGCCATAAACACAGCAAATCTTCTTGTCGAGTCGCTCTCGACAATGCGTGCAAATTCCCTGGTAACTCTATTGCATGTACAACAAGGGCAAGAAAATAATCCTCCATCTGTTGAAGGGATAAACCTGATGGAAAGCTCTACGGGCTTCTGGTTACTCACTACAAAAACTGATGATGGTACCAACAATGCTATGGTGACAATTCAACCTATCTCGGCACAAGATTGCACCCAGCGCATAAACACTTTGCTTCAAAAAGCTAGAACAGCAGTTCAGTAAGCAGACATGGTTGAGTGAGACTAAGCTTTGTGCAGGCATGTGTGAAAGAGGTAGGTCATCAGTTCACCAATTCGTTATAATCGAGAGCTTATACCGCAAACGGACCTATTTTCAGTCTATTCGGGCTGTTTGATCGTCAAAGAGGCTAAACTATGAGCAACCTTCTGCGTGCCGATACTGACCAGATGCGTGCAACTGTGCAGAAACTCCAGCAGGGCAGCCAGGCACTGCAAGAGAGCTATGAGCGTGCCCGCCAGGCCATGAGTGCGATGCAAAACAGCCCGTGGAGTGGTCAGAACCGGGTCATGGCCGAAAACTACTGGCAGACGTTGGAAGCCAGGTTTGCTCCGTCATTTGAAACGATTGAAGACATTGCGCAACGGTTGCTGCGCACCGCCGAGGCCTATGATGAAGCGGCGCGGGTGTTTGGGGAGAGAGGCATAGCAGGAGCAGAAGCCTATCACAATGCTGCGTCTTTGGATTTGTCCAATCCTCCATCGGCACCGTTGCCTCCTCCAAAACCATCAACAGGTGATGGTTCCAAACCTTTCGGTAGTGAAAATGCCAACCCACTAGATTATCTCACGGAACAAACATTCTACAAAGTTGCTGATGGAGCCGAAGTGATTGGTATGACTGATGCTGCATATCATATGCGACATTATCTGGATGGTTCGGGAGAACCAATACATGTCGATCCAGAACAACTACTTCGAGATCTACCTCAGTTTCAGGCTGAAGTGAAGAATGCTCGATATACATTCTTTGAGGAAATACGTAAAGATTTATTGCAAGGATATAATGGTGAGTCTCTTCAAAAGGAATTTACCAGCAACTTTTCAGGAAGTTCATGGAGGAATTTTTATGCTTCACAAGCACAAAGCCAGAACTGGTTTTATGGATTAGGTGGTTTTTCTTATTCATTCACTGGAGTTGCTGAAATTGTACCACCAATTCATCCTGGAGAGACACCAACAATATACATCAAAGATCAATTACATGTCTTTGATCGATATAACTGGGATGAAGGTAAAAAGGTTGAAATTGTAGGAATAGAAGTTACAGATAAAACGTTAGGAAGATTACATGAAGTAGGTCTGGCACAGGAATATGAAGTACATGGTAGCTCGTCTGTCAATGTAACCACTTTCCCCGCAGATACTTCCCCATCTTCGAGTCAAATTAGAGATATACCTATTACCGATAATCGTTCAGGGACACGATCTGATCCTAGTCGTGAACGGTACTAGATAGAGAGAATCTAGAATGGCAAAATGGATAATCTATATAAGTATTATCACTCTTTTAATGAGTGCCTGCTCTGTGATCAAGCAAAATCAGCACAATAAGGAGGAAGTCATGGATCGATCAGAAATCGAATCTTTCACATTAATGCAGCTGCCAGCTAGTACACGGAACATTCAAACTTATACAGAAACGGGAATAGATCGGCTATTATTGTTACGATTTTCAGCAGATATCGAAGAAGTTCCGTCTTTTATTCTACAATCTCGATTTGAAAAAACATTGCAAGAAGACTATCGGCCCTTTGTTACTGACTTTGGTACAAACCTATCCTGGTGGGCCATAGATGAAGCAAAGCACGTTCTTGGAACAGAAGATCAAAAAGAAGGACGTTCAAGACAGATTTTGGTAGACATAACTAACCCACAAGTTGCTATAGTATATGTTGTCATTATAGAGATGTAACTCGTCGTAAATGATCTGACAGGAGTCCCACCCATGAACCACCGTCCACTCCAGGCACTCACGCTGATCGTCGCATTCGCGCTGCTGCTCACTATTGCACCAGTCCAGGATCGGGTTCAGGCCCAGGACGATAGATGTTTTTCGGAGACGGGCTTTTGTATCTCCGGGCGCATCCGTGAATACTGGCAGCAGAATGGGGGCCTGGAGGTGTTTGGCTATCCGATTACGGCGCAGCAGACTGAAACAGTTGAAAACAAAGACATCCAGGTGCAGTGGTTCGAGCGCAATCGTCTGGAATTGCATCCGGAAAACCGGCCTCCCTATGATGTTCTGCTAGGACGCCTGGGGGTTGATGTGTTGGTACAGCAGGGACAGGACTGGTTTACGTTTCCAACCAGTCCGGCCCGTGCTGACTGCCAATATTTTGCTGAGACGAAACACAATCTGTGTAGCGGATTTCTGGCGTACTGGCAGAGTCATGGATTGGAACTGGATGGCCGTGCGGGGAAGACCGAGGCGGAGAGCTTAGCTCTGTTTGGTATGCCCTTGAGTGATGAGCAGACCGCGACGTGTAATGGGAAAGACTGCACAGTCCAGTGGTTTGAACGGGCACGCTTTGAATTGCACCGCGATGAGAACAACCCATCGTCATTGATTGTACTGTTGGGGTTGTTGGGCAATGAGGTACGCGCTGGCGGAGGGACGCCCACTCCTGCACCGAACCCGAGCATGCCTGCGCCCGCACCTGGACAATCCACCGGGCAGATTGCCTTTACCTCGGTGCGCGAGGGCAACCAGGATGTGTATGTCATGAATACCGATGGTTCAGAGCAGCGGCGACTGATGAATATTCCTGAGAATGATGGCCAGCCTGCCTGGTCGCCCGATGGCTTGCAGATTGCCTTTGAGACCAACCGCGATGGCAACTGGGAGGTGTACCGAGTGAATGTCAGTGGTGCGCCGAACTTGACGCAGATTACCAATCACCCTGAGGCGGATGGCGCACCTTCGTGGTCCTGGATCCCTGGAGGGAGCTGGCAGATTGTGTTCCATTCTAAGCGCAACGGTCCTTGGAATATCTATACACTGGATCCGCAGGATGGTACACTGACATCCAATCTGAGCGATAAAATAGGCCTTGCCGTTGATTCTGAAGATCCGGCCCTGTCGCCCGATGGGTCAAGCATTGCGTTTACGTCGATGTTGGATGGCAATCGGGATCTGTATGTGATGAATCTGGATGGTTCAGATATAAAAAGGTTGACTACAGATCTGGCTGCTGATGGCAAACCAGCCTGGTCGCCTGATGGTCAGTGGATCGCTTTTGAGACGCGGCGTGATGGGGATTGGGAGGTTTATTGGATCAAGGTGGATGGATCAGGCATTTTGAACCTTACTCGGAATAGTGCAGCTAGTGATGGTCATCCCACCTGGTCGCCCGATGGCAAACAAATCGCTTTTCAATCGAATCGCGATGGCAACTGGAATATTTATGTGCTGGATGTTGATCAGCTTGGTATGGCACGGCAATTGACTAATGATCCGGCAGACGATCTGCACCCGGCCTGGCGTCCCGTACCATAGCTGATTGCCTGATAGCATGGATGCAAAACGTTGCCTCCATGGTACAATCGAGATACTCACGCGCCCGGTATTTCTAGTAAATGCCGGGCTATGGCTTTCTATAGAGGATAAGGGATATGCTGATCCCCAATACGCTGATCCATAATCGCTACCGTGTTGTGCGCCTGATTGGTCGCGGTGGCATGGGTGCGGTCTATGAGGCTATCGATGAACGGTTGTCCAGTACGATTGCGCTGAAACAGACCCTGGTGATCGATACTATTTTGCAGACGAGCGAGACCGGGGCCGATATCGATTCGCAGTATATTGCGTCGCTGCGGAAGGCTTTCGAGCGTGAAGCGCAGATCCTGGCAATGTTGCGTCATCATGCGTTGCCCAAGGTGATGGACTATTTTAGCGATGAGCAGGGCCAGTTTCTGGTGATGGAATTTATTCAGGGCGATGACCTGGCTGCGCTGTTGAACCGGCAACATGGGCCGTTTCCGTATGAGTATGTGCTCGACTGGGCCGATCAGTTGCTGGATGCGCTGGATTATTTACATACCCAGCCAAACCCGATTGTTCATCGCGATATTAAGCCGCAAAATCTGAAGCTAACCGCACGCAATGAGATTATCTTGCTGGATTTTGGTCTGGCTAAGGGCAGTACATCACTGCATACACGGATGACGGCTGCGAGCAGTGTGTTTGGGTATACGCAGCAGTATGCGCCGCTCGAGCAGATTCGTGGGACGGGTACAGATCCACGCAGCGATCTGTATGCGCTGGGTGCTACGTTGTATCATCTGATAACGGGCATTCTGCCGGTAGATGCGTTGGCACGTGTTGATGCGCTTGTTAGTCGCCTGCCTGACCCGCTGAAACCTCCGCATGAACTACATAGTCAGGTGTCACCTGCCATTAGCACTTTGCTCATGAAGGCGCTTGAAATCAGTATTGGTGATCGTCCGGCACGTGCGGCTGTATTGCGGGCCGACCTGAAAGCGGCACGGTACGGGCTTACGTCACCTGATCCGATCCGTCCGCCGCTTATACTCATACCCGATGAACCAGATCTGCAGGATTCGCAAACCATTGCGTATCCACGTCAATCTGTCCCGCCACAATTAACTCCGGCTGTACCTATACCAGATGTGGTGGCAGAAACATTGCCGCTCAATGCTGTCCACGATAATGCTTTGCTTTCGCAACCAACCAGTGCATCTGAAGAACTGCAAGCAATTGATAGGGTGGTGGTACCTGGATCTGGACAACCGCCGCGCAGGCGCGGGATCTGGCTGGTTCTCGCTGGAACGCTGGTTGCAATGGTTCTGATTGGAGTTGCCACTTTCAGTGTGAACAGGGGGATCATAGCCTGGGGAACTACGCCGTCGAGCAGTAGCCCGATTGCTGGTGAGTCAGGGACTGCCAGCGATCCGGCACAAACGTCAGATCAGACAACAACTGCTCTGGCGCAGGCAACGGCTCAGGCGGAGCAGACGGCGGAAGCGATTGTTCAGGCAACTGCTCAGGCTGAACAGACGGCGGAGGCGATTGTTCAGGCGACGGCGGCGGCAGAGCAAACCGCTGCGGTGGTTGCTGAGGAAGAGTCCCGGCTGATTGCCGAGCAGCGTGCTGCGATCGCAGCCGAGTTACCAGCACGGGCGGCAATGCATCTGTTGGGCGAGTTTGGCAATGCTACTGCGCAGTATGATCCTGTGGTTGAAGCGGGGTTGTTACAGGCGGGTTATGCGGAAAATATTATTAATATTGGTGGTGGTCGGGGTTTGCAGCCCAGCCATACTGAGCCAACCCGCCATACCTGGGTGCGTGACCTGGATTATGCCATCAGTGGCTATGGCTATGTGCTTGGTGATATGTCTGTGATGCGCGAGAATATTGAATTATTCCTGGCCGATGTTGAATCAAATGGAATCGTGCCTGATGTGTACAACAGCCAGTCTGGGTATGGGTTGAATCAGGCCTGGGATAGTATGCCTAACCTGATCCATGCTATGTATATCTATGTTGCCAAAACGGGCGATAGGGCATTTTATCAGGCTAACCGCGAGAAGTGTCAGTGGATCGGTGCATGGATTGCCAATCTTGATACAGATGGCGATGGTCTGCCGGATAAAGATATTTTTCCGTATGGCTACTATAACTCAATTGAGAATAGTGTGCGTCATACGTATGCGCTGGCGAAGTTCTATGCGGCTTTTCAGGAACTGGCTGCCCTGGATCAGGCGATTGGTGCAGATGGCAGTGCCTGGGCACAGCGTGCTGTAGGCTTACGCGAGACTTTTCAGCGCCCCTTTGATGACGGTGGCTACTGGTCGGGTGATCTGGCCTGGCCTGTGGGCTGGCGCGATTCCAGTCAGGTGCCGGTGCGTACGCTGGAAACGTTTGGTGTCTTCGAGGCGTTGCGTAGTGGTCTGATTAGCCCGTCTGATGAGCAGTATGCTGACTTGATGATCGCATTGAATGCGCGTCTCACCGACTTGATGGCGGGGCCAATGCCGATGCGCCTGGCGCTGAGTGGGTATCCACCGGAGTTGGTGCGCCCGGTTGTACGTGAAGCCTGGAAAGCTGATGCGAGTGCGCCCTGGATTGTCGGGCTGGCTGCGCCAGCCTATGCTACAGCTGGCTATGAACAGACGGCATACAATCTTCTTGATGCATATGCCAGCGCAGCGAGTGCAAATGACTTTCTGCTGCCACAGCTTCTGGCTGTTGATGATTCGGGGCAGGAAGGTAAGGGCGGAGCGTGGAGCAGCGCAGCCTGGTTTATGGCGGTGTATGGTGGGCATTATGGCTTGATGATGACACCTGCGGCACTGGTGGTTCAGCCACAGCCTTTTACGACTGTGCCGGATGATGGCATTGGCAATTTGAGCTACCAGGGGGCTACGATCCAGTTTTCGCTTGACCCCCATACTTTGACCTATCGCATCCAGGCGAATCGCCTGACCAGTGTGATTTTAAAGCCGATGGGGCGTGCCAGGTTGATCCAGGTGAATGGCGGTTCACCAGTTTCTGAAGCACAGATCATTTTGCAACCAGATGAAGCATATGTGGTTGTCAGTATAGATGAATCGTAGGCAGATTGAAGGACAGATTGGCAGCACAGGCTCCTGGTTGGCGTGGGCAGATACTCCAGTGGATCGGGATGTATCGTCCGGTTCTGATCATTACCCTGACTATTCTGCTGGCATTGATCCTCGACCTGACTGGTGCGTTGCATGTGTATGGATTGAGTGCGTGGAGCGGGCAGAAACTTTCGTCGGGGGCGGCGCTGTTGCTGCTAGGGATTGCCTTTGGCTGGGTGGTGACGGCGTTTAGCGGTACGTGTGGTCGGTTTGATCGGCAATCTGTTGCGCGGGTGTCTCGGATACTCAAACGGCCGGTGGCATTGCTGATGCTGCTGGCCTGGCTGGCAACGTTGTACGACTACCGGGCTTTTTTTGCACCCGATGGCATGCCGATGATAGCGGTGAGCCTGGCAATTGGCACGCTGTTCTTCGTGGTTGTGCTGGTGCGTCCGCTATCACCCGGGTATCTGGTAGCTGGTGCAGTGCTACTGGGCACGGTGGTGCGTCTGGTGAGTATGGCGTCTGTGCCGATTGACCCGGCGCACGATGATATGCTGCCGCTGGTGCAGGGGGCGCTGGGGCAGTTGCTGGCGGGTGAGAGCCCCTATGCGGTGTATGAGATGCCGTGGGATTTGCCGCTGACGTATCTGCCGGTGACATGGCTGGCCTATCTGCCAGCTTATCTGCTCGGCGTGGATATGCGGGTGACGAATTTGCTGGCAGAACTGGCAATTGGGGCAACGATTGCCTGGCTTGTGTCGGAACAGGTTGGTAGGAAAAAACCGGAGAGCCTGTGGTACAATGCGGCGGGCCTGTTGTTGTGGGCCTGGTTTTTTCTCCAGCCAACGGCTTTAAACTGGACGCTGTCGACGACTGCGCCGGTGCAGTGGGCGTTGCTAGGCTTGCTGCTGGCGCTAGTGATGAGGCGGCGATTCTGGCTTAGTGCGGTACTGCTGGGCCTGACTGCGGCGGCGACGCCCCTGGTGTCTGTAGTTGCGCCTTTTGTGCTGCTACACTGGCTGCGTTCGCTGGGGTGGCGACATACACTGACGTTGGTGATGTGTGCCGGTCTGCTGGCAACAGTGATTATACTGCCCTTCTTTTTCTGGGCACCCGACCAGTTTGTGCTGGGGGTGTGGCGCTGGTTCAACGATAATGACCTCTATCCGCGGTTGCGTTGGGATATGGGGCATACCTGGGCACATCATGTCGGGTTTAGTGGCATGTTCTGGCGGCATGATCTAGTGAACCTGCTCAAGCCGCTACAGGCGGTTATGCTGATCAGTCTGGCGCTGATCTACTGGCTACGCCAGGCCACGCTCAGTGCGCTGCTACCCCTATGTGTGGCGGCTTTTTTGCTCTTTATGCTGTTTAATCCGGTGTTGTGGCCATATCTATACAACCCGGCCCTCATTGCAGCCCTCATTGCGGTTAGTACGTGTTCACATACATATCATCATCCCGTGTCCAGCGAAGCGTAGGTGTGTCTCAATGCTCTTGTACCGTTTTTTTTGTATCGTCTTCTTGCTTTGTGTGTGTGTAGCCTGCACCGGCAGAACATCACATAGCCCTCAGACGCTGGCATATTCACAGATCGTCGATCTTAGCCATGCATTATCTGCCGATATGCCTCAGTTGCCTGATGCGCCACGTACACGCCTGATTGCGCCAGACCATAGCCAGGAATTGGATCTCAGCTTGCAGAATACAACCTATCTACGTGTGCCAGCAGAAACAAACCGTTTTCGGACGACCGAGCATCTGTCGCCGCGTGAGTTGATTATGCCCGCGGTGGTGCTGGATGTGCGCCGCCAGGCTCAGGATGATCCAGTCTATCTGCTACCTGTTGATGCGATTCAGGCCTGGGAATGGGAGCATGGGCGCATTCCCGCGGGGAGTATTGTGTTGCTGTCTACTGGCTGGGATGCATACTGGGAACGTCCAGACGATTATCTCAATCTGGATAGTGGGCAACAGCCACAGGTGCCCGGCTTCAGTGCCGACGCAGCGGCCTTTTTGCTGGATAAGCGTTCGGTTGGTGGCCTGGGCAGTGATACGCCGTCGGTTGATGGGACAGTTCGTTCGCAACGACCGACGGAGCAGGTCCTGGCAGCCGAGGGCATTATCATCGAAAATCTGACCGGATTGAACAATTTGCCGCCAACGGGGACGAGCCTGTTTATCGGGGCGCTGAAGCTTCAGGCTGGCAGCGGTAGCCCGGCGACTGTGCTGGCGTTTGTGCCGTAGATATGGTTTCCGACAGGCCATTCCAGTTTGACAGTTAGCGTAGGGGCGACCGGTCGGTCGCCCCTACAGGACGGCATGAATCGATTATCCAATTCTACATGAGGTTCTTATGCGCATAACACGGTTATTCGGTTGTCTACTGGCCCTGGTTATCACTGGTTGCACATCCGATCCCCAGGCAATGTTTCCGACAGCATCAAGCGCGGCGGCAGTGCGTGAACCAACAGTGGATATGGCAGATACGGCTACGTCGGAGATGCTTCCGATTGTGGCAGATCGGCCAACTGTGACACTGGTACCTACAGCATCCGAGATACCCCCTTCGCCAACCTTGCCACAACTAACCATCCAGGCGCGTGATTTTGGCAACGCAACGGCGCGCTACGACCCGGATATTGATGCATTGCTACTGGCTAACGGCTATGAGGCGAATATTATCTCTGTTGGAGACCGGCGGGGATTGCGGGCCAGCCAGCGTAGTTATACCACCAGCACATGGACACGTGACCTGGATTATGCCATCAGTGGCTATAGCTATGTTCTGGGTGATATGCGTGTTTTGCGTGAAAATATTGAACTGTTTCTACTGCGGGTCGATGCCGATGGGCTGGCCCCCGAGACGATCTATCTGCGTGGAGACGGATTGTATTATGAGAATCGCCAGGCATGGGATAGTTTGCCAAACCTGATCCATGCCGTTTATGTGTATGTAGCGAAAACTGGTGATCGTGACTTTTACGCCAATAATCGTGAAACGGTGCAGCAGATTGGCATGCGTATGGTGCGGATGGATAGCGACGGCGATGGTTTGCCTGATGGCGATGACTGGCCGTATGGTTACTATGATTCATTGTACAACAGTGTGATGCATACCTATGCGATTGCCCGATTTTATGCGACCTACCGTGAACTGGCTGAGTTAGAGCGCCTGGTTGCGCAAAATGGTGATGTGTGGGACGAGCGTGCGACACGTTTGCGGGCAGGATTTCATCGCCCGTTTGAGCAGGGCGGCTACTGGCTGGCAAATCAGGCCTGGCCAATTGCCTGGCGCACGGCTGATGGCACACCGGTTACGATGCTGGAAAGTTACAGCGTGTTTGCGGCGCTGCGTAGTGGCCTGATTGATCCATCTGATGGCGCACGCTACCAGAACCTGGTAGCGACGCTCCATGATCGCCTGCCTGAATTGATCGACGGGCCATCACCGATGCGTCTGGCGTTAGGGGGATATGAGCCAGAGATGCGCCGCGAAGTTGATCCGCCGGTACCGTTGTGGATGCTGGATGCCAGTGCGCCCTGGATCAGCGGACTGGCTGCGCCGGCCTATGCGCAGGTCGGTTATCCTGAGGATGCATTCAAGGTTATGCAGGCCTATGCGGCCATGGCACGTGCCACTGATCCGCCTGTGCTGGAGTTTGTCGCCGGGCCAGATGCGCGCTATGGCCCTGGCAACAGCGGCGATGGAGGGCGTACCTGGGATAGTGCCGCCTGGTTTATGGCGATCTATGGCGGGCACTATGGCATAACCTTTACCCCTGCGGCCCTGGTTGTCAGGCCGTATCCGTTTGCCGAGATTGCCGGAGACGGCGTACAGAATCTCAGCTACCAGGGGGCGTATGTGCAACTGGCGCTGGATACGCCACAGAACAGCTATCGCATTCAGGCTGACCGCCCGATTAATGTACGCCTGTTGCCCATGGGCGATGCCCAGACCATGCAGATCAACGGCGGTCCGGCGCAATCCGAGGTAACTCTACAACTGGAACCGGGTGTCGAATACACGGTTGTTAGTGAAGGCGGATCAGGGCATCAATCAGATGTGCCAGACAACCCGACGCCTGCAAATGGTGCGTTTGGCGATCCGGCTTTTCGACGCACCTGGCAGCGTACTGACTTGCCCGTCGCAGCGAATGCGCCTGGCCTGGCTGCACGTTCGTGGATCTGGGGGGATCAGCCATTGACCGGGGGCTTTCGTGAGCGATATGTTGACGCACCGGGTGAGACGCGCCGGGTGCAATATTTCGACAAGAGCCGGATGGAAATCACGTGGCCGGATGCGGTGCGCAACCAGTGGTATGTTACCAATGGCCTGTTAGTGGTTGAGATGATCAGTGGACAGATGCAAATAGGTGATACTACATTCGCGGCACGCACGCCAGCTGATGTGGCCGTAGCAGGCGACCCGGAGCAGAGCAACCCGGATGCACCGACTTACCGTTCGTTTCGATCGGTGGCCTACCCGATGGTGACACAACCAGCTCCACGGCGTACCGGGCAGATCGTTACCAGCGTATTGACCAGAGATGGCAGCGTCTCGGACGACCCGACCCTGGCACGTTATGGCGTCGTGCTTGACACCTATGATGAGCAGTTAGGCCATAATATCCCACGTGTCTTCAGTACCTTTTTTGACCTCCAGGGGATAGTTTACGTAGACAGTCGCTATATGCAAGACCGTATTATCGACTGGCTGTTTGTGATGGGCTTGCCGATTAGCGAGCCATACTGGGCGCGTGTCCAGGTTGGTGGTGTTGAACGGGATGTGCTAATGCAAGCCTTTGAGCGGCGCGTAGTGACCTATACACCAGCCAACGACCCGGCATGGCGGGTCGAGATGGGCAATCTAGGGCAACACTACCTGCGCTGGCGCTACCAATAATGAGGTAGTAGGGGATTGCGGGGGCCGGAGGCCTCCGCAAAAAAAGTATGTTCGGTTTGGTGTGGCGGCAAAGCCGCCACACCAAACCGAACATACCTTGGGTATCGGCGGGGCTGCGCCCCGCCGATACCCAAGGTATTATTTATCATTCTTCATCGGCCAGTACATTGTTACGAATACCAAAAATATTATCCGGATCACTGACCTGTTTCATATCTTTGATCAGGCGCACACCGGCTGGCGAAAGGGTCTGCTTCATGAAATCCTTACGCAGTTTGCCGACACCATGGTGATGCGAAATAGATCCGCCTGCTGCCATAATTGTCTCACGCAGGGCGTGTTCAATCTCGCTGAGTATCTCTTCAGGGGCATCAACTCCACGAGAACAGAAGCCATGCGTAAAGTAGATACACACCCCGGTATGGTACAACTGTGTCACACGAGGTGAAATATACGGTTTACCCGGTAAATTATACTCGCGGTGCTTCTCTAGCCCCTTGCGTGTCACGGCCTCACACACTTCATGGATCTTGCTCCAGGGAACCGTTGTTTCATATGTCTCGCCCGTAATATGATAAGATGCCAGAAAATCACGGATATAGGCAATCGCATAGGTTAACATATAGCCGCGTCGTCCATTGTTGGCCCCACCTATGATTCCGTGATGTTTCTTTGCCAGGCGTTCAATCTGACGTTCCTGATACTGAACCTCGCCAGCTGCTCCCTCCATAATGACCGTAGCGGCAACCATCTCTTCCAGCTTGAACCCTTTTATTGAAAAAAGATAAAAATCCTGTGCCTTCCTGAGCAGCGCACGTTTCAAGGTTGGGCGTGGTCGTAAAGCCAGACCAAAGCGAAACTGGGTATTGTCGAGCAGACGGATGCTGGCCGGAAAGATGCCTTTGCGAGTCAGCTCGTAGAGGAAATCCACACCCGTGCGAAAATTAGGAAAGACAATCGAACTATACTTCTGAGCTTCGGGCAGAGGATGAATGCGCATCACTGCGCGTGTAATCAGGCCAAAGTTGCCTTCGCTGCCAAAGAGCAGGCGCTGTGGCTGTGCGCCCATAGACAGGCGGGGGACGATGGTCAACTGTTCAATCACCCCCCGAGGCGTGATCATGGTTACATTTTCGACAATATCCTCGATGTTACCGTAGCGATTCTTCTTCATGCCACTGGCATTGGTTGCAATCCAGCCACCCAGCGTAGATAACTCAATGCTATCCGGTTCATGGCCGGTGGTATAGCCCTCTTTTTGCAGATGTTCTTCCAGATCTTTGCCAGTAATACCGGCCTGGACACACACACGCAGATTCTGCCGGTCGATCCACTCGATCTTATTCATACGGTGCATATCGAGCGAGACGATCATACGCTCTTCGCTGGCGGGCAACTTCAGGGCACAACTGACACTGGTACCACCACCGAAAGGCACCAGGCAGACATTATAAAGATTGGCCAGCGAGACGATCTTGATCGCATCTTCTTCGTTTTCGCAGAAGAAGACCATATCTGCAACGCGTTCGAGATGGGAATAGAGTACTTTGTAGATCTCATCAGCCGTCGTCTGACCGTGACTATGGATCAGACGCTGGCGATCATCAAGGGTATACTGTGATTCAGGAAAGATGCGCGCAACGGCCTGGCAGAACGCGTCATTTTTTACCGGACTGGGAACTGGCTTGTGAACCAACTCGTATTTACGATCACGTATGTCAAAGTCAATCCCTAATATATCTTCCGCGTATGGAATAAAATCTGGAATTTCATAGCCAGACATAGCATAGCGGCTTCCGGTCATAAATACCGAACGGTTTTCTTGTACAATAATGCGTGTGTCCGCGAATCCCCACTTATGGTCCCAGGTTGTATTATCGAGGCAACCATTTGTGCGGTCGAGTGACTTATCAGCCATAGTTGTGTACCTCTAGTTAGCTATCATCATCAGAAAGTTGTGATCATCTACAGGTTGCTCTTACTATTGACAGGATGTACTGGGAATCCAGTAACCGTTCAGGTGGGGTGGTCGGGAGGGGCGTTGCCCCTCCCGGAGTCTCGGTTTTCGACCCGTTGTGGCGGCTTTGCCGCCACAACGGGTCGAAAAGAAGGGGCCGGAGGCCCCCGCGACCCCCTGGCGCAGGTACAGCCTGAACGGTTATGGGAATACAAACTGATTTCTTCCATATACATTCATCGGCAAACGGAAACAAGCCAATAGAATGAACAAAGGCATGCGCATAGCTTGTGCGGATGGCAACCTGGCCCTTTCATCTATTTGCTGTTACGGATCGTGATCTGACCGGGGCAATTATGAGGCACTTTTGATGTTCGTGCAAGAAGTAGGGGCATAGGGGCGGTTCGCTACCGTTGGGGCACACATGGGGCTACTCATCGGCACGATGCCGGTGCTACCGGATGTTCATCAGGTATCGGTTAGCAGCACAACCAGGCCCATGCTGATGCCACTCACGGCCAGGAAGATCACCAGCAAGAGCAACAGGCGTAGTTTCAGCAATGTCCAGGCTGTGCTTGCCGATCCAGCATCTGCCATTGTATCTGACAGCGTCGGCAACACTTCCAGATACTCCATATTATGCAGCGTTGCCGCTGCACCAGCTTGATCGTCCAGATCCAGGCGCATGCGTCGTGCCCTGGATAGAAGTGAGGCTGCTGCGGCTATATTGCCAAGCAACCCGGCACGGGTGCCCCGTTCATGCAGCGCCCATGCCAACAACGCATGATCACCACTACTCTGAGCAGCCTGTTCTGCCAGGTCAATGAGATGTTCCCAATCGTTCCAGTATCCGCGTAAGACAACATAAGGCTGAACGGCCCGCACCAGTTGCCCCGCCTGAAGCGTCTGTCCCTCTAGTAGGGCTATCCTGGCGGCTGCCATCAGGTTCAACCACTCGCGCCCCAGCCATGTCATATTACCGTTCTGTATGGTTGCGGCAGCAGCAAAAAAGGCGGCAGTACGCTGTTGTTCCTGGCCACGAGGCAGCAAACGTGCCAGAATACGTCGCAAGCTGCTGGTTGTAATCATATACCGTTCAGACGACCCCGTCACCAGGTGCAAGTCTATCATACGCGTCAGGGCTTTGGCAACCACAACTGGCGGTTGTTCACAGATATCTGTCAGCGCTTCCAGCGACATATCATAGCCGCCAGCACGCACGAGACTAGCCAGCACATGCCGTTCGCACTCATCAAGGAAGGGTAGAACCAGCCGAACTGCGCGATTCAGCGGTTCTTGTTCACTGGCCAGTGCCTCGGACGCTGATACAAGCTGGGCCAGAGAAGTGGCCTGTACCCGTACAAGACGTGCTACCAGCACCAATGGAAGAGGCAAATACTGAAAGGCCACACAGATACGTATGGCTATGTTGTGATGGTCTGGTTGCGCCAGATCACAACCAGTTTCGGCAGCAAACAGACAGAGAGCCTCTTCGTGTGGCAGGCTACCCAGAGGCAAATCGAGCAGCGTATCAGGCGCCAGACCATCGGCGGCGACCAGCATCGCCCCTGAGTGTCTCAGGGTATCGGCCAGGGAGACAAGCTGGTGGCTGCTCAACCGGACACGATCCAGCACAAACAGGGCATTCAGGCTGCTCAGTTCCGCACGTACGACGTCAGGATGACGATGCACCACTGTGCCATCGGTGCGCATATAGAAGACATTATAGAGTGATTGAGTCAGGTCTTCCAGGTTGTGGGGGGCCTGCATCCCATCGACATAGAGAATACCATCGGAAAAAGATCGGCCTGCTGGCGGGTGATGCATGATCTGACGCAGCAGAGTTGTATGGCCACAGCCGCGTTGTCCAGTCAGCCATACACCGTGGCCTGTTTGCAATTCATGCGCGATCTGATCCAGAATGTGTGTGTGGGTATAAAACGGGCCTGCTGGCAGATGGGGATGAGGTGGTGACGTACGTACAATCGTGGGGGATGCTGCCGGATGCAGCAGGCTACCATGTTGCACATGAACCGTCACCTCGGTATGGTTCATGCTGCCCTCATTCAGACTGATCAGAGCAGCGTTGACCATGCTGCCGTTAAGCAGGACATCTGATGGATCATTAACTGCCTGGTGGCTCTGGCGACCGCTGTACCAACGGAATTGCTTGCCAGACATCCGGTCAGGATGAACAGGATGTTCAGTGAGTACCTTTTGATCAAACGAGAGAACCATATCGCCCATGGTTCTCTGTTGACCAGTGAGTTTTTTTAGGAAAGGGCAGATCAGTGGAAGTACCGTCAGATACTGCTGAAGTATAACGGATGATCCACGGCTCTGTCTAGCCATATAGAGTATATTAGCACATTTGAGACTTTGTGGGTGAAATGAGGCTGCAAGGGTGTCACGTAGGAATGCTTTGATGAAAGCAATAGTGACCAACCGAAACCTCCTACCAGAAGCTATAGACAAGTGTACTACCTATTTATATAAACGCTTGAAACAGGCAATTCGATACGCCAGGGTTTGAAAAGAACGAGAAAACTATGCTATGATAGGGATACACAGCCGAGAAAGGAGATGCGCCAATGAGTGAATATAATGGCGAACAGCGCTACGAGCGGCGTACGCGCCTGCCAGATGACGATATCCCGTATGCCGAAGGGCGGGGCAGCGGCGACTATGCCAGATCCCCCACCAATACAGACTGGAGCGACCAGGACGTAGTTGATCCCGTCAACCCGGGCTGGCGACGAGAGCGCACAACCCGTCGCAGCACACGTCGTGTACCACGCAGTGCTGTCCTGACCATGCCCAATTCTGCCCAGGATATCCCCCTGTGGCTGCAACAGGGTGGCTGGATATTTGTGGCCGCAGTTTCGATCATTTTCATCCTGGCACTTATTCTGGTGCTATGGATGGGTCGCAGTGCCCGTAGCGGCGATCCTGCTCTCGGGTCGGTGAGTGAACCAGGTAGCGGTCTGGTAAGTGAAGGTGCAGCAACTGGATTAGAACTGCCAAACTCTACTATGCAGCCGCCCACGGCCCCGCTGCCATCGTCTGCATTTGTGGTGGTTAATACCGAGGGATTGGGGTTGTTCCTGCGTGCCTCAGCCGACGCAAACAGCGAGATTGTAGCGACATTACCTGAGGGCACGCGTGTAGAACAGATCGGCGAAGATACCCAGGGTGCCAGCTATGTCTGGCGGCAGGTACGTGCGCCGGACGGACAGGAGGGTTGGGTTGCGGTCGACTTTTTACAATTGGCAGAGTAATCAGTCGACCGTCGTTACTGCTGCTTCGGTATCTGCTGTCGATTTTGCCGATCGCCGAGATGTTGCGGCTTTTTCCGGACGTTCGGGCAGAGCACATAACGCTTGTTCGAGCACCTGGTCGACATGATCAACATAGAGCAGAACCAGCTTGCGTTTAATGCGAGATGGTATCTCAGCAATATCACGTTCGTTACGGCGGGGCAGGATGATTGTGCGAATACCGGCGCGATAAGCCCCCAGTACCTTCTCTTTGACTCCTCCGATTGGCAACACCCGGCCACGCAATGTAATCTCGCCGCTCATAGCAACATCTCGGCGCACCGGTTTGCCGGTGAAAGCCGAAATCAAAGCCGTTGTCAGCGTTACTCCGGCCGATGGGCCATCTTTGGGCACAGCCCCCTCGGGGACATGGATATGAATATCGAGTTTATCAAAGCGCTTCGGGTCAATGCCCAGGCTGCGCGCATTGGTACGCATATATGACAGTGCCGCCTGGGCCGACTCCTGCATCACCTCACCCAGTTGACCGGTAAGCGTCAGGTTGCCCTTGCCCTCCATGATCGTCACCTCTACTGGCATGGTATCCCCACCGTTACTCGTCCAGGCCATACCAGTTGCGACGCCCACTTCGTCATATTCTTCGGCCAGGCCATAGGTATAGCGGGGCGCACCCAGGTACTTGATTAACAGGGCTGGCTGAACCATGCGGGTGAAGGAACGTTGCTCGGCGATACGACGTGCAGTTTTACGGCATATTGAACCAATCTCACGCTCTAGATTACGCACGCCAGCTTCATAGGTATAGGTGCGAATCAGTTGCCGCAGTGCAGAGTCGGTGAAACGCAGCGTACCGGGCGGCAGGCCATTTGCCTCGGCCTGGCGTGGAATAAGAAAGCGACGAGCGATCTCTAGCTTATCTTCTTCAATATAGCCGGGCAACTCTATCACCTCCATGCGGTCAAGCAGCGCATCGGGGATAGGATCGATCAGATTTGCCGTGGTAATAAACAGCACTTTGCTAAGATCGTAGGGCACATCGAGATAGTGGTCGCTAAAGGTATGATTCTGTTCAGGGTCAAGCACCTCTAACAGGGCTGCTGCCGGGTCGCCGCGAAAATCGCGCCCCAGTTTATCAACCTCATCGAGCATAAACACCGGGTTAATGCTACTGGCTTCTTTCATCCGTTGCAAAATCCGACCGGGTAACGCCCCGATATAGGTACGCCGATGGCCACGAATCTCTGCCTCATCGTGAACGCCACCGAGCGAGAGACGCACAAACTTGCGCCCCAGAGCATCAGCGATACTGCGACCCAGGCTAGTTTTGCCTACACCCGGAGGGCCAACAAAACAGATAATCGGCGACCGGTGGCGCGAACCGGCAAGCTGGCGTACGGCCATAAATTCGAGGATACGCTCTTTAACCCGTGGTAATCCATAATGATTCTGATCGAGTATCTCGGCTGCGTTGCGTAGATCATAGTTGTCCTCGGTTGCCATTACCCAGGGCAGATCGAGTAACCAGTCGATATAGGTACGAATCACGGCATACTCGGGTGATGCCGGAGACATCATTTCGAGGCGATCGAGTTCGTCCATGGCACGGGCCTGCACCTGTTCGGGCATACCACTATGGGCACACCGTTCACGCAGATCGAGCAATTCTCGCTGAATGGGATCATCCTGCCCCAGTTCGCGTTGAATGGCCTTGAGTTGCTCGCGCAGAAAAAATTCGCGTTGAGAGCGATCGACTTCTTTCTGAACCTGATTCTGGATGCGGCTCTCCAGTTCGAGAACATCCAACTCTTGCGAGAGCATGATACTCAAACGGCGCAGACGTTCTTCCGGGTCAAGCGTTTCCAGGATCTCCTGGCGATGTGGCACATCCAGAGGCAGCGTTGAGGCAATCAGGTCAGCCAGCCAGCCTGGCTCATCGGCATTCATGGCCATAATGTATGAGTCGTCTGGTAACATCCGGCTCAACTTGACCACCTTTTCGAACAGCGACAGGACGGCACGCATCATGGCCTCGACGGCCAGGGTGCGTTCTTCTTCCACATACAGCGGAACAGCACGCACACGTAGAAACGGCTCTTCCTGAACCTGATTCTGCACACGCATACGTCGTTGCCCTTGAACCACCACGCTGGTTGTACCATCGGGCATTTTGAGAACACGTTGCACTGTGGCCTCAACCCCAACAGTATAGAGATCGCTGAGATGAACCTCTTCGGCATCCGATTCGCGTTGAGCAACGGCCAGTATAATCCGATCACCCGCCATCGCCTCTTCGATTGCCGCGATAGAGCGTTCGCGCCCCACAAACAGAGGCGTCAGCATACGCGGAAAAAGAACGGTATTAATCAACGGTAATACGGGCAAGTCACGCTCGGTCTGTTGATCGTTGAGTGACATGGCGTGATTATTTGGAGGAAAGCTGAAGAGTATTGAACTATCGTCAGGCATGAACCCTTCCTACACAAGCTACTCTAGCATAGTAACCGATCTTCATTATAGCACAGTCATCATAGCAGCAATATGAAGACATGCACCACAGTTACATAAGGTAGGATAAGACTTGCAGAAACCTCCAGTTTGGGCGACAATACAAAGGCAGGGTACAACTGCGCCCTTACTAACCGGATACGCCATGAAGGTTTATCTTATTCGCCATGCTCAGAGCGAGGAAAATATTCTTGATCTGAGGGCATATACAACCATCAGCGACTTTAATGAGTTATTACGGCGATCGTATGCTACCCCGCTGACTCCGCTGGGTGAAGCACAGGCGCGATCCGTGGTGCGCAAACTATCGGGTGCATCGATCAAGCGGTTATACACCAGCCCGTTTGCGCGCACGCTAGCAACTGCTACGGCAATTGGCGATGCATTGGGTCTGATCCCCAATCCGGAAGATGATCTCCGGGAAGTATTGCCACCACCGATGCACCCGGCGCGTCGTGCCGGATCATTGCGCCGGCTTTTTGTACAGTCCTATTTAGAGATGTTCTGGCCCTGGGGCGAAGGAGAGTCATGGCTGGTTAGTTATCGACGCGCCCAGTCTGTATGGGGCAGGCTTACGCATCAGGTCGACGGGGATATTGCGATTGTCTCGCATCGGGGGTTGATTTCACTGATCTTGCTTTCGCTACGGCGTGGTCGTGAATGGCAGATAATGACGCAGGATATTTCGAACGGCGGTGTCTCGCTTGTTGTTCGGCAGGATTGATAAACACTATCCACTGACACAGGGGCGCATCCATGTAGTACTCCATCGCTCTTCAATATGGTGTGCAGGCATCGGACGCCCGATCAGATAGCCCTGAGCATAGGTGCATCCCTCTTTCTGAAGCCAGATCATCTGTTCGTGGTTCTCAACCCCTTCGACCACCACGGTTAGCTCTAACCCCTGACCCAGAGTCAGCAAGGCGCGCATAACCGTTTCGTCGCGACAGTCCTGCCCGATTCCGGCGGTAAATGAATGATCTAACTTCAACATATCAACCGGCAACTGGCGTAGATGCGTCAACGAGGCATAGCCAGTGCCAAAATCGTCTAATGCAATACGAATACCCAGCTCGCGCAGTTCCGACAGAATTTGCCCGGTGGTTCTAATATCATGCAATGCAGTCGACTCGGTTACTTCGATGATGACCTCGGTGGCAGGCACGCCAATCGCCTGGAGCAACACGGCTACATCCGATACCAGATCTGGGCGTTGGAGCGATTGAGTGGTCAAATTAACTGTCACAAAGCCCATATAGCCACGATTACGCCACACAGCTAGTTGAGCCAGCGTTGTTCGAAGCACCCAGTAGTCCAGGTCGCCTAATAAACCGGTTTCCTCGGCCACAGGCAAGAAACTGCCCGGCGTTAACAAGCCACGATATGGATGTGGCCAGCGTACCAGCGCCTCTGTTCCGACCATACGGCCTGTGATCAGATCAATAATCGGCTGATAGTACAGGGTCAACTGATCTTTTACCAGGGCTGTACGCAATTCGGTTTCCAGCGTAAATTGATCTGGCGAAGGTATGCTGAGGGTTGGATTATAAATCTGCCAGCCATTCCCGGTGTGTTTTGCGCGATACATCGCAATATCAGCATGGGTCAGCAGCATACTAAATGAAGCACCGTCAATGGGGCCAAAAGCCACGCCGATGCTGCCGATAAGATGCACCCGCTGACCACGTATTTCGAAAGGCAGGTGGAAGCTATGAAGAATGCTCTGAGCAATCGCAGCCACTTCGGGCGGTTCTACGTTAGCAAGCAAGAGCGCAAACTCATCACCGCCGATACGTGCCAGCAGGCCCGTAATGCCAATACTCTGTTGCAGGCGCTTTGTTACTTGAATAAGCAGTTCATCACCGGCATCATGGCCCAGGGTATCGTTGAATGTCTTGAAGCGATCTAGATCGAGATAGAGCAGAGCGACACTAGAATGTGTGCTGACAGCCTGATCGAGCATGTGGATGCCAATATCATATAGTCGCCGGCGATTAGCCAGGCCCGTCAGCGCGTCGGTGAAGGCCAGGTGTTCAATCTGGCTCTGATAGGTCTTACGTTCAGTAATATCTTCCAGGCTCCCTTCATAGGCAATGACCTGGCCCGTGATATCACGGATACAGCGTGATGTCATAACCACCCAGATAATTGAGCCATCCGGGCGGCGTAGTTGCATCTCAAAGTTACGTACCACATCATCGCGTTCAAGCATAACCTGCCAGCGGCGACGGTCAAGCAGATCAAGATAAAGATTTCGGGCATTTTCGGCCAGGAGGGCTGCGCGGCTGGGGTAGCCTAGCAAAATGACGGTAGCCGGGTTGACTTCCAGAAATTGACCGGATGGCGTCGTACGATACAGGCAGGCGGGCACCGTGTCGAACAGGGTACGGTACTTTGCTTCACTCATCTGGAGGGCCTGATAGATCTGCTGGTGGCGAATAGCGGCCCCAATCAAACTGGCGGCCGCTTTGAGCATATCTATCTCTACGGTAGACCAGGATCGCTCGTTTTGACAATCATCAAATCCAATGAAGCCCCACCAGTCCTGATTGGCAAAGATAGGCACAACGGCCATGGAACAGATATGTTGATCTGCCAGGATAGCCTGTTCACACATCGGGAAAGTACTGACATTGCCATAGATGGGTTGCCCCTGGCTCATCAGCCTGGCCCAGCGCCCAAAACCACTCTCTTGATACGGCAAATATTGCAAGTCGGGGTTATCAATTTGCGTTATGATACCAGGCGCACACCACTCCCAGCGCTGGCTCATCACCAGCAAGCCGGCATCAAGCGGGCTATTCTCAAACACATAGGCGCGGTCGATCAACAGGGCTGTCCCCAGATCAGCCAGCAACTGGTGGATATTTGCTTCAAGATTGGTGCTGCCCAGAAAGCGCTCGGCAGCACGGCTCATTGTTTCAAGAATTATATCGCGGCGGCGTAAGGCTTCCTCAGCATGCTTGAGATCGGTAATATCGGCTGAAATACCGCCAATGGCGACTACAGATCCCTGTGTATTAAAGATGGGAAACCGGGCGGTTAAATAAATACGTGAATGACCATTTAACCTGAAAATCTCTTCGTGGATCGCGGATCTACCCGAGGTTGTGATCTCCTGATCCCAGGCTAGAAAACGGCTGGCAGTGTCTGCTGGAAGTACTTCGTTGAGATGTTTGCCAATAATGTCCTGAACGGTACACCTGGTCAATGTTTCATAAGACTGATTCGCCAGCAGAAAGCGCCCTTGCAGGTCACGCGCATAGATCAGCATAGGCGAATATTCCAGAAAGGTTTGCAGTAGCATGCGGCTCTCGTACAATTCATTGGTGCGTTCGGCCACATGTTGTTCGAGTTCTGCGTTCAGGCGCAGCAGTGATAGTTCGGCTTGCCGGTGTGCCGCCACATCCTGGAATATCACGACGACATGATTCTGCAGAATCGGTACTACGCGAATAGATAATGCCCGTTGGATCACCCGTTCATCGCGGTATACATTGTCAAATTCAAATTCCTCGCCAGTACGAATAGCTGCCGCATACGTTTGCGGTATGCCCTGTTCGCGCAAACCAGGAAAGTTTTCGTCCAGGGTTTTGCCCAGAACATCCTCAACTGCTACCCCGGAGAGGGTGGTCGAGGCCTGGTTGGCCAGTACCATACGTAGCGTGCGATCATCGTCAAGGTGCTCGAGATGATAGACATACAGACCGGTTGTAAGCTGATCCAGCACCGTGTGATAGAGTTGGCACTGCCACCGCAACTGGTCAACTTCAGATTGTAAGGCAGCAACAATATCAGCTCTTTCGGACATTATCATAATCTGTTCCTGAAACTGATAGAAACATAGAATGGCGATGGATCATGTACCAGCGAACGAGTCCTTCAGGGTCTGTCATCTTTTCATTCCAAATATGTGCGCCCTGGCGCATGGCAAACGATGGACGGTAGGGGCGACCGGCCGGTCGCCCCTACAAGCCCATTTGCATCCCAACCTGTGCGCCCTGGCGCTTGATCATCGCTTGATCATCTGTTGTATGCTTTTCCCTCTGATGGCGGTGAAGCACACTTTCGTGCAACGCGTGTTTATTACCCAAGCTCTTCTATTATAGCCAGTATAACAGGTGTGTATAAACAGAATCGTACCAATTTTGCATACAATCAAGAAGTATTCCCTGAGGGCTATGCATGACCCACACGTGGGGGTTTGCGGGGGCCTCCGGCCCCCGCAAAAAAAGTATGTTCGGTTTGTTTTGACGGCTTTGCCGTCAAAACAAACCGAACATACTTTGATCCCGGCGGGGCTGCACCCCGCCAGTACCCATGGAAGGCAGGAATCTACCTGATCTACCACATCCCGACGCAGTATAATTGTGGGTAATGATACGCCCCCC
>RRYU01003376.1_pt1 | contig 37360 bp, 34 predicted proteins | sample 2162651 | NCBI WGS metagenome assembly RRYU01 (sample SAMN10267283, study PRJNA491782) | microbial mat metagenome | isolation source: biomat in the production well | place: Japan: Minami-Kanto gas field, natural gas well KTG3 | collected 2017-06
AAACTAAACATTTAACAAAGAAAAGTCAAGTTGCTGACGTCTACGTTTACATCCGTACAATTGGAAACAATCACGATTTATGGTACTTTGAGCATTAGAGATATGTAGTCTGGATAAATAATTCGGAAATTCTTAATTTCATCTCAATAAAGACCTCATTTGTATAATCGCTATATTATTTAACTTAAGCAACCTCTCTGGCTGAGGCAATTTTTGCCTAATAAACTCCGCATTCAAACTTTCAAGCCCTACAAGACAAACCAACTGAATGACATCCGCATAATCTCTAATATTTCCCTCAAGCTTCGGATTTTCCTTTCTCCACTGTTTTGCCGTCTTACCAAAAAGAGCCAAATTTAAAACATCTGCCTCATCCGCATAAACAATAGCTAACTGATTTTTAGAAACATTTTTTGGAATCAAATTTTCCTTCACCGCATCAGTATGAACTTTATAATTTGCTTTAGCCAAAAACCTTTTAGCATTCCACTCAAACTTTTTATTTTCATTTTTCTTTAATCTTTGAAACTCTTTAATCAAATAAAGTTTAAATTCTGGAGAAATCCACGAGGCAAACTCAAAAGCTATATCTTTATGAGCAAAAGTGCCACCACCCCTTCCTTGTTTCGAGACAATACCTATTGCATCCGTTCTTCCAATCCATTTTTTAGGAGTCATTACAAAATAATTTAAACCAGCCTGAGACATAAACCCGTCGAATTCGACGGGTTTAAAATTATGATTATTAATTTTTTCCCATAACCCTAAAAATTGAAGAGTACTTTTATTTCTAAACCAATTCTTAATAATATCATCACTCCCCTTCGAGTCTCTAAATTTTGCAATATCAGTCAAAGATATATAATCCTCATCTTTTACCGAAAAGAAATCAACACTTACATCCCTAACAACAATCTTCTTTTTCATAAAATCCATTCAAATTTAAAACATAAATTCAAACAGATTCTAAACAACAAACATTAAATTTTTCATAAAAAAACAAAAATCAAGCAAAGCGCAGATTTACAAAAAAAAACAATCCACAAAAAAAGACCAGACAGCCTAGAGGGTGTCAGATTTGCTTGAAGAAATAAAATTCCAAAATAAGCGTACATACGGTACGCGTTTGAGAAATTTTTGCAGCTGAAAGCGAAGATGGCACCCTCTAGGCTGTCTGGTGGGCGATGGAAGATTTGAACTTCCGACCTCTACATTATCAGTGTAGCGCTCTAACCAACTGAGCTAATCGCCCCTGTTTCTTAACTTTGTGCTCAAAATTTACTCGAACTTAAGCCATAAGTCAATTATTTTTTAAGATACAAATAAACCCTTTTCTCCTCCCGATCAGCTTTTATGCCTTCCATAGGAAATTCATTTACCAAAACCTTAGTACCAACCTTTAAACTTGGCCAGATTTCTTTCTTAAATCTTTCCATACTCGTATCAAGCAAAAAACAAATCAAAACATCAGCATCACTAAAATCCATCTTCCAAAAATTGCCAAATTTATATTCCTCCTTAGTCACACTAAAAACTTTAGTCAAAACAGCAAAAGCATAAGTAAAAACTGAGAATTCAACACCAATCGCCCGAGCAACCCCCGCCTTTTTAAAAGCCCGCACTACCCGCCCATCTCCACATCCCAAATCATACACAACCTCATCCCCCTTGAGCTCCGCAAAATTGAGCATCACATCAATCTTAACCTTTTTAGAAGGCAAATACGGCGCACCCTTGATCATAGAATAAAGCCCCGGCCCCACAAACAATAACCAAACTACAAACACAAAAACTGCAAACCACAAAGAGTCCACAAAATAAGCAAAAATAATCCCCACAGCCATAAACAAAACTTCCAACATACTTATAATAGTTAACAAAAGAACAAAGGCTCATCCCCCAATTGAGCCTTTTAAAATCCTTAAACCACATCAGACGCAATTCCAACAGCATGATCCCCAAGATCAATAATGTGGAATTCACCCTCACTATCAACATTTAATCCATCCGAAAGTGTCTCAGACATAATCATCTCATTAAACTTATCGATAGAATCAATCATAAATTGATCCTTTACATCCAAAGTTACATTGATCTTTGCATCAACCTGATAATCCATACTCTTGCGATGATCCTGTATAAGACGAACAATATCACGTGCCACACCTTCCATCCTCAAATCCTCGCTTAGCTCAAGATCAAGCATCACAACGAGTTCCTTGTTTGCCTCAACGTTATCAACCTCACGCCCCTTATAAACAAATGAGATTTCCTCCTCGGTCAAAAGCTCTCCACAAACCTCAACACCTTCATCCTTCACCACAAACTCCCCCGCCTTAGCAGCTCTAATAAATTCCTGAACACGCCCACCAAACTTAGGCCCAAGCACCTTTGCATTCACAACCACATCCAAATCCGCAAACTCATTATAATCCTCCACAATCTGGATTTCCTTAACATTGATCTCCTCTTTAATCACATCCATATCAGAATTCAAAAGCTCAAAATCAACGGCATCTCCAAGCACCAATTTCATCATCGCAAGCGGCTGCCTAACTTTCATACGATTTTTCGCACGAATAGAAAACGCCAACCTCACAATATCCCTCACAGTTTTAGTTTTTTGCAGCAACGCGCTATCAATCACCGCCTCATCAAGCGCCGGCCACTGAGTCAAATGCACACTCTCCTCCTTAGTCAAATTTTTATAAATAGCATCCGCCGTAAACGGGATCACCGGCGCCATCAACTGACTCAAAACCTTCAACACATGATAAAGCGTCGAATAAGCAAAATTCTTATCATCATCATTTTGAGATTTCCAAAAACGCCTCCTAGATCTCCTAATATACCAATTATTTAGGTTATCCAAAAATTCCACAAAAGCCTCTGTAGACCGTTGCAAATTATAAACATCCATTTTTTCAGTTACATCCTTTATAAGCATATTAAGCTCAGAAAGTATCCACATATCCAGCTCATTAGTAGAATCCAAATCCATATCCTTTGGCTCCCATCCATCAATATTAGAATACGTCACAAAGAAACTATAAGCATTCCAAAACGCCAAAATCACTTTTTTAACAGCAGTATCAACCATTGCTTCACTAAATCTAATATCATCACCCTTCACATTAGGAGACAACATAAGCGCAAGACGAAGCGAATCAACTCCATATTTATTTACCAAATCCATAGGATCAGGATAATTTTTAAGTCTCTTACTCATTTTTCGTCCATCTTCAGCCAAAATCACACCATGCACAACAACATTTTTAAATGCAGGTTTTTCAAAAAGAGCCGCAGAAAGCACTAACATAGTATAAAACCACCCACGAGTCTGACCGATATATTCAACAATAAAATCCGCAGGAAAATGACTTTCAAACCATTCCTTATTTTCAAACGGATAATGCACCTGCGCATACGGCATAGATCCACTCTCAAACCAACAATCCAAAACCTCAGGTATACGTTTCATATTGCCCTCACATTTATCACAAGCAAACTCATGTTTATCAACAAAATGTTTGTGCAAATCTTCAACCGGCTCACCAGTCAAATCCTCAAGATCTTTTTTAGACCCCATAACTTTCAGATTTTCACAACTATCACACTTCCACACAGGCAGCACCGATCCCCAATATCGATTACGAGAGATACACCAATCACGCGCACCTTCAAGCCACTTACCCATAGCACCATCACGCACATGCTCCGGCACCCAATTGATAGTCTTATTGTTTTCAATCATCTTTGCCTTAATAGGCTCAACTGCAACAAACCAAGCTGTAATTGCCTTATAAATAAGCGGTGTATCACATCTCCAACAATGCGGATATGAATGCTCATAAGATTTTAACAAAATCAACTTACCACTCTCTTTAAGCTTAGCGATAACCTCATCATTTGCATCAAACACATTTTTTCCCTCCAAATCCGGAACATCAGAAGTAAATTTACCATCCTCATCAACCGGCAAAAAGAAAACAACATTATTTTCCTTACAAATATAAAAATCATCCTCACCAAAAGCCGGCGCAAGATGCACAATACCAGTACCATCCTCAGTAGTAACAAAATCCGCCCCCACAACTTTAAACCGATCCTTAGATTCCTGACCTTCAGCCTGAGAACTCTTTTCAAAATAATCAAAAAGCGGCTCATACTTAAGTCCAAGCAAATCAGCGCCTTTCATTTCTCCCACAATCTCATAATCCTCCTCATTTTTATAGTAAGAACCAAGCAAAGCCTTCGCCAAAATATAAATTTCACCGTTAGCATCCTTAACTTTTACATAATCAATCTTCTCCCCCACAGCAATTGACAAATTTGAAGGCAAAGTCCATGGAGTTGTAGTCCAGATTAGGAAAAATTCATCATCAGTACCATCAACTTTAAGCTTAGCAGTCACAGTTTTATCCTGTCTCATTCTATAAGAATCATCCATCCGAGTCTCAAAAGTACTCAACGGAGTATGACAGTGAAAACAATAAGGTAATACTTTGTGACCCTCATATATAAGACCTTTATCATAAAGCTCCTTAAAAACCCACCAAACACTCTCCATATAATTTGTATCCATTGTCCTATATTGATTGTCAAAATCAACCCATCGCCCCATACGATTTATGACAGTTTCCCACTCATCTGCATAAGTAAACACATTTTCACGACAATCCTCACAAAACTCACTAACTCCATGCTCCTCAATCCCCTCCCGAGAAGTAATTTCAAGCTTTTTTTCAACAACGTTTTCAATAGGAAGCCCATGACAATCCCATCCCCAACGTCGATCAACCTTAAGCCCACGCATAGTTTTGTAACGCGGCACCATGTCCTTTATCACACTAGTAATGATATGCCCATAATGCGGAAGCCCAGTAGCAAAAGGAGGCCCATCATAAAATACAAACTCCTCCGCACCATTGCGATTTTCAATAGATTTCTCAAAAATTTTATTTTCATTCCAAAATTTAAGAATAGATTCCTCCATCTCAGGAAAACTCTGTTTATTTGAAACCGGATCAAAATAAGCCATAAAAAAACACGTTAAGAATTAATATCTATAACGTGGACGACTTTATAGCCGCGGTACCACCACAATTCTCCACATTGGAGCACTTATTTTTGAGTTTTTTATCGAAGTTCACTCTCCTAGCGGGTCTAATCTTCTTTTTATAGAATTTCTTCCGCCTAGCTTCCCTGGGAGATAGCCCAAGTCAAACGCTTCTAAATCAGAGTTTACATAAATAAAGACAAATGGAAAAGAGATTTTTATTTAATTTTCCTCAAAAAATTCCCCCATCGACTCTTTTACAATTTTAATCAAATCCTCTCTTCGTTCTTGTTCTTCAGGACTTAAGATTTTTTCATTAACAAAAACATTATTTATATATCTTCTAAAATTTAAAATCGAACTTACAAGGCCACTATGTAAATCAACATTAGCTTGAGTAATAAAATAAAGTTTATCCCAATCAATAACATAATAAGCATTCGTAATTCTACCTGTCTGCTCAGCACTCCAATTAATTAAAGCCTGCTCAATCTCCAAATCAAGAGGATAAGACTTAAAAACATTTAAAACACTCGATAAAACATCATACTGATATGCTTGAAGTCTCCCCGTCGAGCTATCAGAAAGATATTTAGACTTATCACTAAGCAAAGACATTTTAAGCGAATCAACTAAACCCGCAACTTGGTCAAAAGATTTAAATTTATCAGGCATAAAGATATTTAAGAAACAAAACAAATTATGAATTGAAAATTTTATTGATCATTTCATGTTAAAAAAACCATAAAGATTATAATATCACAAAAAATCTAAAAATTTTCTAACCTTTGTATTAAAAACGGTATCAACAAATTCTCCATTTTCAAAAACACCTTTATTTTTTACTTTCACTCTTTTTCCCCGATTATCATGATAAGAAACTTCTTCACCAACACCATCCAAACTTCCATTTTTAAACATTCCTTTTTTATAATTACCATTTTTTAAACAAATATAACCAAAACCATTTAAAAAATCATCAACAAACATACCCTCAACTAAAGAACCATCAGAACATGTTATTTTACCTTCACCATTTAATAAATCATCAACAAAAAAACCCTCTTTTACTTGCATATTCTCTTTTGACACCTCGTTAATATATGATATTTTTCCATTTCCATTTAATAAATCACCAACAAACGCACCCTCTTTTACTTTTTCAAAAATTTTTAGTTTACCATTAGTTAGTTTGCCATTTACAAATATTCCGTCATATATTTTAAATGGTTTACTTATAATATCATAAATAAAAACTTTACCTTCACCATTCAATAAACCATCAACAAACACCCCCTCTCTACTTTCCATATAATATTCTACTGAATGATTTCCTACCATTAGATTACGACCACGAAGAGTTATTTTACCAATACCATTCAAAATTGAGTCAACAAAATTACCCTCATGTACTTCACCATCATGAAAAATTCTTTTACCTTCACCATTTAATTTTCCATTAACAAAAACACCCTCTATACTTTCCTTATTAGAATATAGTACTGCTGACCTTATATTAGCATCACTAAAAATTATTTCACCAATACCATTCAAAATTGAATCAACAAAAACACCTTCATGAACTTCACCATTAGAAAAAGTTCTTTTACCTTCACCATTTAATTTTCCATTAACAAAAACACCTTCCAATATTTCACCAGAAGATAGTGTAGATTTCCCCGCCCCATTTAACTTACCATCTACAAATATTCCCTCATGTATACAAGAAGAATATATCATTTTACCCTTACCATTAGGCATTCCATTTTTAAAGTCACCCTGATACATATCATAAGTATAATTTCCTTCCGATATATTTTGGAAAATTAATTTAATATCATTAGACAAATGAGTAACCACAAAAGGAAGGTTCTGTATATTACTTTTCGAAAACTCACTAGGAGATGCTGCAAAACTCTTTATGAAAGACTCTCTAGCCATAGCAAGATTTCCAATAGAAATTGAATAGTTTAAGCTTGCCACATAAATATCAAAACTATACATATAAGAATCATTCAATATTCTTTGAATTAATACAGTCCAGTCATTCTGAGAAACATTCAAAAAATTGTATTTTGGAAAAACTTTAGGATCAGTCCTTAAATACACCATAAATTTATTAAAAAAATCATCTTTAAATCCAGCATTAAAAGTATAAACCAAATACAACATTTTTTTATCAAAACAAAAACTTTCAAAACTTTCAGAACCTAAATTAAAAAATGTTAATAAATAATTTTTTAACTCACCTCCAACACCACCAATTGCAATCATACTATGTAATAGTTTTGCATGCCTAATCTCTAAACTTTTTTTAACATCCGTATTAACACCAGAAAAATAAACAGTAAATAATTTATAATTATGTAATGCATTATTCCAATTATTTTGAGCAACATAACATTCTATAAGAGCAAAATAAGATAAAAAATGAGAAGGAAAAACATTCGGACTTACAATGTAACTATAAATTGCAATAGCCTCATTATACATTCCACCCTCCCTAAGTTTTTCCGCATCTGAATATAATTGATTAGCCTTTCTTTCGTCTTGAGACCTCAGTACACCAACAACTTCTTGAACATCCGATCTAACACCAGCAACACCAGCATTAATACCAGACAAAGATTGATTCATATCTACAAATTGTTGATGATTAGCACGTTGATTAGCTTCTTGCACCGCAGCCATAGACTCCAAACTACTAATAATAGAATCACCAACATCTTGTATCGTAAGTCTTCCTTGGATCACAGACTCATTTAATTCAACAATTACACTTTGAATTTTATTTAAACTCATATTTGAATTTAACAATTCCCTTACAAGCCTTTCATTATATACTTCCATATTACTCTCAAAATATTGCAACCTATCAACAATATTACCACCAACATCATGTAATGCTTCACGAGTTGCATTACCTTGAGAAATAGCATTTTGTACAATACCATTACCAACATCATGTAATGCTTCACGAGTTGCATCAGCCTCAGATCCAACTATATTAGCTATATTTCTAGAACTTTCCTCTACACTAGATTTAAATGCCCTACTTTGTTCATTCATAGAATTAACAATTGTTCCAAAATCCACATCAACATGAGGATTATAAACAGAGACACCATGGTGACCTTTAGATAAATTTTCAATATCCTTGCTTATAGAATTCAAAGCAGTTAATTGTCTACCTTGCATTTCAAGTGCTTTTGCAGATTTACTACCAACACCATAGGCAGGCTGCCCAGAATACAATAAAGATTCATATAATTTAGGTTTGTCATCCCAAGACATATAAAAATAGTTAGTAAATAACCAATAACATATATAGCAATATAATATATTTATGTAAAGCATAGAACAGCCAAACAAAACAATCAAATTTTAAAAATATTATTCGAAACTAAAAACCTACCGATCCTTCCGGAAAAAATTTCTTCCAAAAACAGTAGCATTAGGATTTCGTACCTTTATCTCCTGTAACAAACTTCGGACTTTAAGATCGGTATTAGACAAATAATACTTAAAAGCATCATTAGTAAACCCTTGTTGAAAAAATTCAAAATATTCTAAATTATCAAAAGAGCCATTATCTAATAAAATAAATAAATCAAAGACACTAACCCCTAAATCCGAAACAAGCAATCTCTTAAGATTATTTCCAATAATATAACTTTAACACCAGCTATACATATTTTTTTTTAATTTAATTCAGTAACAAGGAGATACTTTAATAAGGTTACCAGTTTTTGTCAATATACGGCACTTTCCACTCATTTGACAAAACCACCCCAATCACTATCATTCAAGTATAAATAACAAAAAACCATGAAACCAGACATCACAAATTGGGAAAAACTAGGAGAAGAAATCGTATTCGACGAATATAGAAGATTATTAAAAAGAACCTATAAAACACCCGATGGTAAAATTAAAGACTTCACCGTCAAAGTAGAAGGGGCTCCAGTATGCATACTTGCAATAACAACAGACAATCAAGTACTTTTAGCTAAACAATACAGACAAGGCCCAGAAAAAGTACTCTTAGAACTCCCTGGTGGAGGAAAAGACGATGGAGAAACTCCACTCGAAGCAGCAAAACGAGAACTACTAGAAGAAACCGGATACACAGGCGATTTTGAATTTATAGGTACTAGCCTAAGATGCGCCTATTCAACCGGTACAAGAAACCACTTCGTAGCCACAAACTGCATAAAAGTCCAAGAGCCAGAAAACGACGAACACGAATTTATAGAAATAGTAACAATGACAATACAAGAGTTTAAAAAACACATACTAACGGGTGAACTTTCAGACGAAAAAACAGCATATCGAGGATTAATACACTTAGGAATCATATAAAGCGTAAATATTTAAATTTACTTGCATTTTAATAAAGTATTCAATAATATACACGCACATTCAGATGGAAATGGGGCTGTAGCTCACTTGGCTAGAGCGCCGCGCTTGCACCGCGGAGGTAAGGAGTTCGACTCTCCTCAGCTCCACCAATTTTCTTCAGAAACATCTTAAATAAGATGTTTTTTTGAAATAAAGTATAATTGTAAATAATATACAAACATCTATACTAAAAATATTTAACAAAACACAAAAAAAGCCTCAAAATGAGACTTTAATCATTTAACATTCAGAATGTAATAGAGAGAAAGAGAGCTAATTGTCTTGCTATCTCATAAATGAGATATTCAACCTCGATCAAATCTGATAAATCAGATAGATCTGGATTCTCCAATTAAAAGGAGGTAATCCATCCGCAGGTTCTCCTACGGATACCTTGTTACGACTTCACTCCAGTCAGTGGTTTCACCTTAGGACCCCGCTAAAAGCTAAGGGTACTTCGGGCGCCCCCACCTTCCATAGTGTGACGGGCGGTGAGTACAAGACCCAGGAACATATTCAACGCGCCATTGCTGATCCGCGTTTACTAGCGATTCCAACTTCATGAGGGCAAATTTCAGCCCTCAATCCGAACTTAGACCGACTTTAGGGATTGGCTCCGCCTTGCGACTTTGCTGCCCATTGTATCGGCCATTGTAGCACCTGTGCAGCCCTGGACATAAGGGCCATGCTGATTTGACGTCGTCCATACCTTCCTCCGATTTTGAATCGGCAGTCTCTTATGAGAAATACAACATAAGACATGGGTTGCGCTCGTTCACGGACTTAACCGAACACCTCAAGGCACGAGCTGACGACAACCATGCAGCACCTGTCACCGAGTTCCAGAAGGCACTTTCTAGTTTCCTAAAAATTCTCGGGATGTCAAGTCCAGGTAAGGTTCCTCGCTCATTATCGAATTAAGCCAGATGCTCCACCGCTTGTGTGGGTCCCCGTCTATTCCTTTGAGTTTTAATCTTGCGACCGTACTCCCCAGGCGGGATACTTAATGCGTTAGCGTCGTCACTGAAGGGGTTGAAGCCTCCAACAACTAGTATCCATCGTTTACGGCGTAGACTACCGGGGTATCTAATCCCGTTCGCTACCTACGCTTTCGTCCATGAGCGTCAGTATTTTCCCAGCACGCTGCCTTCGCTTTTGGTGTTCCTCTGTATATCTACGGATTTAACCCCTACACACAGAATTCCACGTGCCTCTGAAAAACTCTAGTCAATGCAGTTTCAAATACAGTCTCGAAGTTGGGCTCCAAGATTTAATATTTGACTTACATAACCGCCTGCGGACGCTTTACGCCCAATGATTCCGGGTAACGCTTGCACCCTCCGTATTACCGCGGCTGCTGGCACGGAGTTAGCCGGTGCTTATTCCTGAGGTACCGTCATAATTCTTCCCTCAGAAAAGAACTTTACGATCTTTCGACCTTCATCATTCACGCGATATTGCTCCATCAGGCTTTCGCCCATTGTGGAAGATTCCCTACTGCTGCCTCCCGTAGGAGTATGGACCGTATCTCAGTTCCATTGTGGCTGATCATCCTCTCAGACCAGCTACCCGTCATAGCCTTGGTGAGCTTTTATCTCACCAACAAGCTGATAGGCCGCAGGACCCTCTCGAACCGAAAAATCTTTACCCTTTCGGGACTATCCGGTATTAGACCACCGTTAGGTGGCTTATCCCTGAGTTCGAGGCAGGTTCCAACGTGTTACGCACCCGTTCGCCGCTCCCCTCACTTTATCTTCGAAACTTTCAAAAACAAAGTGAGGGGCGCTCGACTTGCATGTATTAGACATATCGCCAGCGTTAACCCTGAGCCAGGATCAAACTCTCCATATAAAAACGGACAAAACTTACAGATAAATCTGCAAGAAAATTTATTTAAAAATATTTTTTGATAATTAGCTCAAAATTCTCTACTACATCCTAAATGTTAATGATCTTCTGCCAATGTCTTTCTGACCTTTGCAAAACGGAGTTTATTTAATAATCAAACCAAAGTCAATGCTATTTTCCATAAAAAGTGTAAAAAAACATTAAATAGTACAAGTCAACACCAATAAGCTGATTCCTAAGGGAAAAAATGATATAATGACAGGAGTAAAAAAAACTAATATAAATAATAAACATATGACAAATTTAAATTCTCAAAATTCTATCTACAATTCAATGCTAGTGCCAACAGTTATAGAAAAATCTAGCCAGGGTGAAAGAGCATACGATATTTATTCTCGATTATTAAAAGATAGAGTTATTTTTTTAGGAACTGGTATCGATGGTAATGTTGCCAATCTTATTATTGCGCAACTATTATTTTTAGAGAATGAAAATGCAAGTAAGGATATTACTATGTATATAAACAGTCCAGGAGGTCACGTAACAGCTGGATTAGCAATATATGACACTATGCAATTAATTAAGCCCAACGTAACAACAGTCTGTGTTGGAATAGCTGCATCAATGGGTGCTGTACTTCTAGCAGGAGGACAAGCAGGTAAAAGATTTGCTCTACCAAATTCTGAAATCATGATACATCAACCATTAGGTGGTACAGAGGGACAAGCATCAGACATACGTATCCATGCTGATCATATTATCAAAACTAAAGATCGATTAAATAAGATACTTGCAGTACATACAGGACAAAAATTAGACATAATAGAAAGAGACACTGACCGAGATAATTTTATGTCGGCAGAAGAAGGTAAAAAATACGGTCTAATAGATAAAATTATTAAAAAGCACTAAATATATGTTTAAAAACATACTAAAAGTTATAGTTCTAACTATAGTAATATTTGCATTTACTGGATGTGGTGAAGAAGCAATTACTACAAATTCTGTATCAGCTGGAATGAAAGGATATGAAACAGCTAATTTTTACATACATTACCCGCAAGATTGGAAAATAATTGAAAAAATCAACTTTCCATCCACTATATCAAAAGACGTTATAGTGGCATTCAAAAACAATATTAAAAATGAAGTGTTTACGGCAAATATTAATATAGCAGTAAATGTAAGCAATGAAAGCATTAGTTCTAAAGATTTTGCAGTAAACACAATAGAAAAAAACAAAACAAACCTAATAGGTTTAACAAATATTGAAGGAAGCGAAGAGACAGTAATGCTTGGAGATACAAAAATAAAAGCCTATGTATACCAATTTACAGCAAAAAAGACCGCAAGTGCTCCAACTATTAAATTTATACAACTTTTTGTAAGCAAAGGAGACGTAATTTATACAGTAACAAGCTCTCATTTGCCAAATGAAGATGAAAGCATTGTCAAACAGTTAAATGAAATGCTAAACTCGTTCGTGTTGAAATAAAGACAAAAAACACAACGCATAATTTAAGTGATAAATCACAAAGACAAGCAAAAACAGATACTTAAAAACTTAAACTAAATAAGGCGCCATGGCCAAGTGGTAAGGCAGTGGTTTGCAAAACCATCACTCCCCGGTTCGAATCCGGGTGGCGCCTCCAACCGGAAATCAATGATCCAAAGGATCATTGATTTAAACACGCCTTGGCGTGTTTATTCGAACCGGAGGTACGCACCGAAAAAGGAGCACAGCGACTATTTGAGGCGTCGACATCGGAGCGCAGCGAGAATGTAAGACCATCCGGGTGGCGCCTCCAAACAGAAGCTGACATACAAAGTATGATAGCATTTTTCATAACTAAAAAACTCTCCTAATCCAAGATCTCATTCTATTTACAACACCCACAATCTCTTTTAATTCTGAACCACCATCAACTCTAGTAGTTAACAAATATTGACTTCTAGCTTCTTCAATATCGCTTTCTAAAAACATCATAGCTCCGGCAAGATTCATATTGCTATTAATAACATCATTAATAGCTTTAAGTTCCTCCGAATTTACTGAACGAACTTCACTCACATTACGCACAAAACTAGACATAACCAACAATTCCTTTCTTACAGACTCACTAATAATAGATCGAGTTTGTAAATCTAAATCAAGACCCGAAATTGTATCTAAACATGCAGCATCTTTACCTGTAACAATATCTATAGTATCTGACAATGCATATTGATGCTCATCAAAAAAAACATCCCTTAAATCAATTAAATGCTTAGGAACTATCATATTAAGCAAAATTAAGTGATATCCATTCTCCTATATAATAAGTAGCAGCAATTACCAGCAAAGTAATAAAAACATGCTCAAAAATAGCACGAAAAGGGCTTTCATCATTTGAACGAGCAATCATAAAACTCAGCACAGACATAGCAAAAATACCAAAAATCACATTAACTATCACTGCAAAATTTAAATCAAAAAGCAAAATAGGAAAAATAAATATTAAAGTAAAAGAAAATTTAGCAAAAAATGTAGAAATTGTAGCTGTCCAAACATCTTTAATGGAATTTTTTGGATCTGCTTCCTCAGAAATATGTATACCAAGCGAATCAGAAAGTGCATCAGCTACAGCAATAGTCAAAATAGAACCAATTACCAAAATTGACGAACCAGTCCCCTGTGCCATACCAACCATTAGCCCCAAAGTTGTAATAATGCCCGAGGTAATACCAAAAGTAATTCCTGTTTTTACCGATTTGTGCATATAGATAAATTAAATTTCACAAACAAATTAATCGACTTTTTGACAAATAAAAAGTATTTTCTTAAAAGAAAAATCACTAAAAACGCAAAATGAGCCTAAATAAAGCAATTTTAATAGAAAAAAACCAACTTAGTCACGATGTTTTAGAATTTAAATTTAAACCTGAAGGAGAATTTAATCTCACATCCGGACAATTTATAAACATAAAAATAGACGACAACGGAGAATTTCCATGTTTTCGGGCATACTCAGTGTCATGCTCAGGAAATCAAAATGATTTTGAAATATGTGTAAAAATAGTAAAAGAAGGACGCGGATCAAACTGGTTAAAATCCCTAGAAGTAGACGATAAAATAGAATTTTTAGGACCAATAGGTAAATTTGTATTTGATGAAGAAAGCCCAAAAAATTCATTTTTTATCGCAACCGGCACAGGATTAGCTCCTCTAAAGTGTATGATCGAAAACCAATTAGCAAAAGGATACACAAAAGATATGTCACTACTTTTTGGAGTAAGACACGAAGACAACATTTTTTACAAAGAAGTTTTTAAAGAATTAGAAAAAACATACCCAAACTTTAAATTTATACTCACATTATCTAGACCCAAAGATGACTGGCAAGGACTAAAAGGACGAGTAACAACCTATCTAGAATCCAATCCCCTAGACACAACAAATACCAACTATTATATCTGTGGACTAAAAGCAATGACTGACGAAAGCCAAAAAATCCTAAAAGAAAAAGGAGTACCAGAATCAAACATACACTTTGAAAAGTTTGATTAAACAAATGGTGCCCAGGGCGGGAATCGAACCCGCACTCTATTGCTAGAACAGGATTTTAAGTCCTGCGTGTCTACCAATTCCACCACCTGGGCGTATCAAATTACAAAAACATCTTAGTTCCTTCATAAATAAAATCAATGTATTTTTGCTATTTTTGTATTCAGAGATTGAATTTTTAGCAGAAATATGCTAAAATAATAGGATTATAATAATATATATGTCAGACATTCTAGAAATAGCAAAAAAAGAATACGAGAAACAAAAACAAGCAGAAGAAAATTCAAAACAAAAAGCACAAATTGCAAATGAAAATGCTGAAAATTTGGCAAAAGCTAAGGATAAAAATGAAAAAGATGAAAAAGATAAATTAAAAAAAAATTTAGACTTAACTAGAGAAAATAAAACAGAGAGAAATGAAGCCAGTAAAGCAACCGCTGAAGATTTAACATACAAAAGCAAAATAAATGAAAAATACGAGAATTTAAACGAATCACTTAAAGACAAACAAGAAAAAGATTTAAGCACATTTCAAAACAGTAGTATCGAAGATATTAGATTTAACAGTCGCCTACTTACTCCAAAACAAGAAAACGAAGGAACAAAAGGATTAATAACAAACCTAAGAGAAGAAACAAGCAGAAGAATAGCAATATATTCATCAATAATAGAAAATGGATGGAGAAAACTAAACTATAGTAAAGTAAGCAGCGAACACGAAAACGGCATAGGACTTGGAGACATACTTATAGATCCAAGTATAACGCATGTAGAAATTGAGAAAGATGGACAAAAAATAATAGCTAAAAGAGGAATAGCATCAAACGGAAGACTCGGATTTTTAGATCAAAACGGTAGCTATGTAGCAACATTCACAGGTGATAAATTTAGAATCCTCGAAAGTAAAGACATACCAAAAGAAGACGGAGGACTACTAGGAGAAACTCCGTTTAACATCTGGCTTGTAGCAAAATATGGTGAAGAAGAAAAAGCCAGACAAGAATATAAAACAACATATGAATCTGAAAAACAATATTATTCAAATGAAGGTCTAAGAGCAAATAAAGAGTTACAAACAAACAACATGGAGGGGATAAAAAAAGAATTACTAGATCACAATATTCCATCTGATGAAATTTTAAAACAATACAGTCAAAGATCACTAGATCTTTTAAATGAAATAAAACAATTACATAATGATTTTTATAATAATAAGAGCAGAGTATTTGATTTTGGTGGAGAAAGAGATAAATACATGGCAAAACATAAAGAGTTAACAAAACAGCTAGAGATATTTATAAAAACTGATATTCCAATAGATATAAGAAAAAAAGAAGTTGATAGAGTAATTGATTATGGAGAAAAAGTATGCCAAGACTTAGGGATACCACCTTCAATATTATTTGGGATCCTACATGTTGAAAGTGGATATAAAATGTTAGTAAATTATTCAGGAAATCAAAAATCAACTGCAGCAGGCTTGTTTCAATTTTTAGGAAATACATGGAAAGATTTTCTTGATACAGTAAATAATCGTGAAATAAAACATAAGGAATGGGGTCAACCTCCATACACTCTTGCTCACAGATACAATCCATATATGCAACTATATGCAACCGCACTAAGAATAAAAAAGACATCAGTAGATCTAAATATTGATCCAAATAACGTCTCAAAACTAGCACGCTACAACTATTTAACACATCACGAAGGTTTTGCAGGTGGGAAAGCATATAAAAAATGGTTAGATGCACTAGAAAAGAAAGGATATACAAGCAAAGAACAAATTCTAAGCTATAAACAAAACAATCCAAGCGAATTTGATCAACTTGTAAAAACAAACCTTCATTCCACACAAATACCAAAAGTTAAAAACGACATAAATGGATTTTTAAAACTATACTTTGGTCTCGCAACCAGCATAGAAAAAATGGCACTAAAAATAGATAAAGACAAAGAAACTGAAGACATTCAACAAACATTTGACAACGCCTCAGTAGCAACACTAGCAAACAGTCCTAGAGCAAAAGTTGGAGACAACACAAGGCCATACAGATACTTTGAAGGAGCACACGGCATAAGCAACGGCGGGGCACCCGGATATAAAGATGGTCACGGAGATTTTGACCAATACTTAGCAGTCAGCCAACTTAATGCTCTATATGATAGTGGAGTTAGAACAATAGTGAGCCTATCTAAAAGCAAGGAAGTTGCAAACGCAATCAAAATGCTAGAAGTACGCGACGGTAAAGTACTTAAACAAATCACAGGACACATTAGTAATACAAAAAGAAATAACAACATAAAATTAGCTCAAAAAGTTGCAAGTAGCAGTAAAGCTGGCAATATCTACATACACTGCAGACACGGCGCACACAGAGCTCCAACACTTGCATCTGATGTAATGCTAGCTAAAGGATACGCAACAACAAAAAGCGAAGCATTTGCCAAAGCCGGAGTCAATAAAGGCGATTTTAATAGCGACACAGAAAGAGCACTATATAACATAACTGCCACAGCCTAAAGCAAAACTAAAAAACTTATACATCAATAGATAAAATAAAAATTTACTTTTCAACAATAACCGTCTGCGTAGGATAAGCCATCTCAATTCCTTCTTTTTCAAAAGCCTCCAATACAGCAAAATTCATATCCTGCTTTGCATCCATATACTCATCATATTTTGAAGATAAAACAAAATACACACATTCAAAATTTAAACTGTAAGCAGAGAATTCAGAAAAATGTACTCTACTAAATTCTAAAAGTTTGTGACTTTCAATAATTTTTTTAACAATATTTTCTGCATTTTTTAATTTTTTAGATGAAGTCCCATATTTAAGACCAAAGCTAAACACCACTCGCCTCTTTTTTAATTTTCTAAAGTTTTGAACTCTTGCATTTGTAAGCTCTTTATTAGCTATTATCAATTCTTGTCCTTGAGGAGTTTTTATCCTTGTAGTCTTTAAACCAATTTTTTTAACCGTACCAGAGTCAGTACCAATAGTAACAAAATCCCCTACCTCAAAAGGCTTATCAAAATATAAAGAAAAAGAGCTAAACATATCAGCCAATATGTTTTGCGCAGCCAATGCAACAGCAATACCTCCAATACCCAAACTTGCAATCAATGAAGTAACATCAAAACCAAGGTTAGACATTATTAATAAAAATCCAATAACCCAAATAGATAATTTTACAATTAAATTTATTCCATGAAATGCTGTTTTTCCTTGCTCATCGCTCTTACCATTTGTCATATATTTTTCCAAAGAATAAGAAGACAAAGCCGACAAAGACCTAATACCTTGAAAAGCCAAAATTACTATAAAAAATGAATGAATATATGTTTGCATTTTTCCTTCAGAAAGAAATAAACTCAAAGGAAAATAAATAGCCACAACATAATAAAAAACATTTGGAATATCATTTATCATTTTGATAAGCAAATCATCTAAATCATTGTCAGTTTTCTCACTTAACTTTTCTAATCTCTTTAATATCAAGGTTTTAAAAACTTTAAATAAAATAAAAATTGATAAAAACATCAAAAAACCATACACATAAAGCCGAACCTCATGCATGCCAAGTTTATAATCCAAAATATTCATAGAAATGTAAATTAATGAGTGCATAAAAAATTATATTAGATCTATTTCAAATCAGCAAGCAAAGAAAGCATATCAAGTTCTGATTTTTCCATATGTTTTTTACTTAAAATAAACAACAAAAAATCTAATCTATCCATCGAAATTCCAATATAATTGGAAAATTCCATCAATATTTTTTCAAACTCAATATATTTTTGGCTAGTTAAAGTTTTCGGAACCTCATCTATTAAAGATATCCACTCCAAAGTTCTAAGTACATGCCTATCCAAAATTGCCAATTGTTGACCAAATCCAATATTACGTAAAAAATGACTAGACTCCTTATATGAAAGACCCAAAACATTATCAATCAACCAGTCACGCAAATTCATAACATCATCTGATTGAGATAAAAATTCTGATAAAGTTTCACGTAATATTAATTTACCATCACTTACAAACAAATTACGCGCATATATTATATTTCCAGCTTTATTATTATGAAACCTAATAATATTTTTTTGCAAAATCGGTGTCAAATACTTACGCAAATCCTCATCAGATTCATTTAAAAATCTATACAAAAAATCTTCAGAATACATAAGCTCATTAAGCACAGCTGCGGCCGAATAAAACTTTGTCTGCGCAGTCAATAAACAATAAATCAATTCATACAAAACCTCAACCTCAGCACCTACTTCAAATTTTGCCTTAAACAAAGAAAGCTTATGATTTAACAAATCATCAACATTCTTTTCACTATTTAAAGCAATAAGCTCATCAACATATCGCTTATTTAAATTTACAAAAATCTCTGACATTAATCTATTTTACATTCAGCAATAGCATCCGCAATTCGCGCTTGAAAATCAGTAGCATTAACATATTTAGTAGTCAAATCATCAATCACATTCTTTTTAGTAGCATCAAATCCATAATCAATATATATCTGTTTTACTTCAGTATCTAAATCTTCATCATAAACGGTACCACGAGAAAAAATTAAACAAGTAGCATCATATGTTGCCTCAATAAAACGCTCGCGCTCAGATAGTTCCTCTTTAACGATTTCTAAATCATGTGTTTTTGGATTTTCACGCAATAGTAATTCAACATTGTCTTTTTCATAAGTTTCCAACCAAGACAAGTCAATACCCAAAACTGGATCAATATCAGACTTTTGTTTTATAGAATCAAAATAATAGAAAGCAATCAATGCAAAACCAATCGCAAGCAGAACCAATGCTATTTTTTTATCTTTTAAGTTCATAATAAAATTTATTTTTTTTATTTTAACAATATTCACCCAAAGTATACAACAAATCTTCATTTTGCTCATGCTCCAGGTTTAGAGTTTTCACTATTATAAAGCCAATTTAAGTAAGAATTATCAATACTGCTCAATTCTTCAAAAGTTTTACCTCGATATTTACCAAACAACAAAGTCTTAAGCAAAACAGGAGTATTTGAAAGCTCAACCATCTTTTCTATCATATTAAATTCGCTACTAGTTGCAAATTTCATCTTAACTAAATCCGCCAAATAATAATAAAGCGCCTCAAGCACCAAAATATCACCAAACGCATCATGTGCACGCCCTTCAACGCCCAAATCTAATGAATATCTCAAATACTGAAGCTTATAACTTTCACTTTCAAGTACATGCCGAGCAATTCTTAAAGTATCAATCGAACGCATAGTCTCAACACCTTCATTCCTAAGCACCCGAATATCAAAAGGAGCATTATGCGCCACCAGAACATGATCGGATAAAATATCACCCAAACTTTTAGCATATTCAGTCTCTTCAAACAAAGGTTTTCCATCCACCATCTCATTTGTAATATGACAAACCGCCATCGCATGAAAACTTATAGGCACAGGTGGCTTAAAAAGCTCATCAACAATACTATCATCTGACAAACTTTTATATGCAAGCTGCACCAGTCGCGCATCCTCACTCGCATCAGTAGTCTCAGTATCTAAAAAAACCAATTTATCCCCATCTAGTATTGTTGTTTGCATATTATAAAGCCTTAATTTTTTTATTATTGTATATTAACAAATGGGATCGCACCACCAGTAACCGTAGGCAAAATACCATTCCATTTTTCTATTGAACGAAGTTGCAATATTTGAGGAGCTTGCTGAAGTGCCTCAGACTCAATACGAATAGCCTCAGCACTACCTTTTGCAGACTCAATTTTTTGCTGTGCTTCAAATTTTATTTGCTCAAGTTTATTTTTTGCTGCTAAAGCTTGTTGCTCTGCAGTAACTTTTGCCTCAACAGCATCATCAAACGCCGCCGAAAAACTAAAATTTTCAATATTAAATTCATCAATTTCTATACCATGTTTATCTAGTTTTTTTTCAATACTTTCCTTCATCATATCACGCACAGCAACACGCTTTGTAATAAGCTCTTCAGCAGTAAAAGTAGCCATTGTAGCCTTAACAACTTCCTGTATTGCAGGTGCAATCAGCTCTGATTCATAATCAGTAGCAACATTTTGATAAATATAAGCCGTACTCCCAGGTCTAACATGATAATTTAACGCAATAGTTGCCTCTACTGTCTGCAAATCACTAGACGAAGCATCAGCTAAACTCGTAAATTTTTGAATTTTTATAGAAACACTTTTTACATCTTCTATAAATGGAATTTTAAAATAAAGTCCTTCATCCAAAATCTTTTCAGTAACAGCTCCAAACCTTAAATGTACACCTCTATAACCAGCTTTAACAGTCCCAAATCCTTGCAAAACCGTTGCAATAATCAAAAAACAAATAAACACAATAAACCAAGACTTAATATAAAGCCCAGTTACTCTCCGTCCCCCATCACGTCTAATAAAATCCATATAATTTAAGTTAAATTTTTATAATTTTTCCTATCTATAAAATGCTCCTTTAACATTATACCTACATGCATAACAAATAAATCATAAAATGCCAACTCCTGTGTACTAACACAAGATTTATTTATAAATCCTAAAAAAAGACCTCCAACAACTTCAGAATCCTTAATCATAGGTAAAAATAAAAATGACTTAATAATACCATTTAAGTTTAATTGCCCAATATTATATTCATCACAATCACCTTGAAAACGTTTTTTTTCATCCATAATATTTTTAAGCCAATTAAAATCATCAACCATCAATTTTTTTATTGCATCATCATTTATTATGATACCTCGATCCAAATCAGCAGACAAAAGAGTAAATAAATTTTTATCATCCAAATAATCATAACATAAACAAATCTCTGCCTGTGATAAATTTCTAGCTGAGCGTGTAATTGAATCAAGCATATCTTTTTCACTATCTGTATATTTTTTTCTATTCAAATCCGCCAATATTGAAACTCGCCTATTTAAAAGTCCCAAATGTCTATACAACTCAAAATTATTATCTTCCATTATTTTTCTATTAGTAATATCAAAAAACATTCCTTGATAACTAATAACATTTCCAGCTTTATTTCGATTTAGCCATATTTTATTTTCAACCCAAACTATAGAATTATCACTAGCAACAACCCTATATTTAACAATAAAATCATTAACAGCACTCAATGTAAAATCAGCAAATTTTTTACTTAGCATAGATGAGTCTTCTTCATAAACAATATCTAAAAACTTCATTTTACCAGACAAAAAATCTTTAGATTCATAACCATATTTATTTATATTTTCAGATATAAATTTAACATTCCAATCATTGATATCATCAAACAAAAACAAAACCACAGGTCCTTGATTTACAAAATTTTCCAATTTTAATCTAGCTTTAGACTCCTTTTTAAAAGCTTTTTGAAAATGTGTTCTATCGGACACATCAATAATCGAAGCAACAGTTTTTGCAGAACCAGGAACATAAGCAACATTAATCAAAACATTTAAGTCCTTATCAATTTTATCGCTACTAAAAACAACCTCATAAGAAAAAGGTTTTTTCTTTGCACTACCATCATGTATATGAGCCTCAAGAACCCTAGAGACATCCTCTTGTGAAATAAAATTAGTCAACTTCATTTTACCCTCAATTTCATCGCGCAAATATCCTGTCATATCAATCATACTTTGATTGATAAACGACAAAGTAAAATCATTTTCAACAATAACTATTGCAGCACCAACGTATTCGAACATAGCTCTATATTTTTTTTCACTATCTTCAAGCTCAATTTCTGTAAATTTCCTCTCAGAGATATCCTCTGCCAATATTTGGACACCAATAAGCCTATCACTTACATCCTTAATTAAGTTTAAATACAAATGCAAATACAAACTCTTATTCCAAATAGATGTATATGGAATTTCAAATTCACAAGCCTTTCCATCCTCTATACAATGCATAATCATTTTAGTGATACCCGCATCAATAATTGGTTGGAATGTAAACAAATTTAAAGAGCTAGTAATCTCACGCGAATACGAGCCTAAAAGCCCCAAAGCAAAAGCATTTATATAAGTAATATTACCCTTTAAATCAACTGTAATAACTCCTAAATGCATATTTTCAGCTAAGAGTCGATAATTTTCTTCACTTCTCCTTAGCGCAATTTCACCATGCTTTCTATCTGTAATATCACTAATAGTCTGGATAAGACACTGCTCACCATCTATATCAATAATATCTCCAGAAAATATACCATATCTTTTTTGTCCCTCTTTATTATAAAAAACTATTTCAACATCAGAATACTTACCTTCTCTATTTAATAAAATTTTTAATATCTCCTTATCAGAACCTCTAACTATATTTAACTCATCACATCTGTTACCTAAAAAATTACAACGAGAAAATCCCAACAAACTAACAGCTGCATCATTTACCTCCAAAATTTTACTATCAGCAAAACGGATCAACATCATTGGCTGAGGACTCAAATTAAAAACCTTAGAAAACCGCTGTTCATCATTAATAAAACCATGATTACATGTTTCCAATTTTTCATCTTTTTTACCAAACATACTGATCAATTACATTTATACGCAACATGTGAAGCTGGTCCAAATTGTGCAAATTCATGCATTGCACGCGATCTTATCTGTATTTCAACAGGATTTCCATCAATTAAAATTGTCAAATGTATACTCCTATAACCGTTTTCTTTTGGCAATGCGACATAATCCTTTACCTTTGCTTTAATAGAATACCACATATCAAGTATTGATCGCATTACAATATAACAATCTTCATCCTTCTCTGTAATTATGCGAATTCCAACAATATCCAAGACCTGTGGAAGCAAAATATTTTTTTCTTTAACTTTATTATACACTCCATAAACAGATTTTAGACGACAATTGATTTCAACATTTAAACCCAATTCTTGCATTAAATTTTCAAGCTCATTATTAACTGTTTTTTCACATTTTGCATGAGTTGCATGAGCAAAAAATATAGCAGAACAAATCTTTGCAAAAGTATCCGGATCTAAAATATAAAAAAATTTATCTTCTAAGTCATTTTTTATTTCACCTATCATACAATGACGCAAAAAACTCATAGCATATTTTACATGTTCCTGATTTAAAAATTTTTTATACTTAGGACGTAAATCAGGAGCAGAAAACAAAATTTTATAATTTGTAAAAAATAATACTATAAAATTTTGCATATTTTGAAAATTAGAATTTACATCAATTTTCATTTCAAAAAGCTCACTTAGTTTTTTAAGCTTCAAATCAAGATCTTGACCAAACTCATCAACAATGTTTTGATTAAATTTATAAGTACCAAAAAAGTTTTGTAATAAACATAGTAGCAAAAACTCATCATCATCAACAAAAAGACTATATATATCAAAAACACGCCTATTAACTTCTGGAATTTCAAAAGCTTTTAGAGCTGGATACTTTTTAGCAAATTGATCCAAATTAATCCCTTCCATAATATAAGGGTTACCCACCAATGATCAATTGTAAAACAATAAATCAAAAAACTCAAATTATTCACTAAGATCAAGCCCACAATCCTTAGCAAACTTTTTCAAATCCCTAAGCTCAGATTTTTTACCCATAGACTTTAACCTCTCAAACAAAGGCATAACATTTGCACGTACAGAGTTCGCAGAAAAAGGATTATTTGGATTAAATAAATCTTGTACAATCATCTGAACTCTATTTATAATTTGCTGAGCTTCTATATCAAACTCATTTACCGTTTCAAGAGAAGCTCTTAATAAGCCACTTTCTGATTCTATCCCCATAAATTCTACATTAAATTACACACATTATAAAATCTTAAATATAATTGTCAAGATATATCTATGGAAATTTCAATAAAAAAAAATATGATTCCACCACAAATAAACAAATTTATGAAAACACCTACAAACCTAATCCGCATAGCATATATATTAAGTACTTTGATCACGCTACTTTCAGTATCTACAATATTATTAAGCAAATACTCATTTATATTCGATCTTTTTTCACACTTTCAATTTCAATATTTACTTGTAATGATAGTATTTTTGATATTTTTTGCAGTCACAAAGCAATATTTAGGAATTGGACTATTGAGTACATACATTATTTTTTTATGTGCATTTTACATACTCCCAGTAGACTTTTTACCTTTAGAATTAAACGAAAAAGACATTTTTTATATGAACACAAAGTATGCAAACAAAGAAACTAATTCGATTATTAAAGAAATAGAAAAAACTAATCCAAAAATTATTGCCCTAGTTGAACCAAATCAAAAACTAATACAAAAACTCACAGAAATACACGGTCAACCAATCCTACAAATCAACTCAGGCACAAATTCTTACGCAATTTTTACAGAACAAGAAACAATAGAGAGCAAAATCATAAAAACAGGAGATATTAATACATGTTATATAGACTTTGGAGACTATATATTGCTTACAGTACACGCACTAGATCCACTTAGTTTCACAAAAAGAGACATAAATTTAGAATTTCTAGCAAAACTTAACCAAGAAATAGTAAGAATTGAAGAAAAAGGAAAAAAATTTATATTAGTGGGAGATTTTAACAACACATACTACTCAGGTACATTTAGACAATATTTCAAAAAATATTTCAAAAAAAACATATACAGCTGGGAGCCATTTAAACCATGGTCTATACCTATAGATCACGCCTTAACTAACACAAATATTGCAATATCACGAACAAAAAAACTCTCATCCGATCACACTGGATTAATCATAGACATACTATAAATTTATACTAAAAAACTTGACAAAATATCAATTTTACATATAATGGAGATAGTTTCACTCTACTATGTCACAAGGAGGTAGACATGGGTAATGCAACTATCAGTGAAAAGGTAATGCGTCGCATCCAACTAATGAGAACGTTGGAAAGGCTCATCGGTAGAGAGGTGTCAGAGGAAGAAATCGACCGCATCAACTGTGCGGAAGAAGACATCCTCGACATGAGGCTCACCAGCCTTGTCACAATGCTTAAGCCACAAGAAGCAATTCTACAGGCCTAAGCGCACAAAGAGCCGTCCGACAACTTGTCGGACGGCTCGCTTCTTTTGTACAAATAATTTATACAAGTTTTTAAAATAAATCCACCAACTTGCATTGGCATATCTATTGTTTATGCTAAAAAAGTAAAATTTAATTAACAACCCTTCCCCGAAGCACAATATCCACATCCTCAAGCTCAAAACGTCCTAAACAACTTAGATCAACTTTCACACAACTCGCATCAATATCATAAACCTTGTCCTCAATTTCATCATACACATGATAGTGTTTTAACTTTGTACTATCAAAAATAACTTTTTTAGAATTTGGCACATGTATTTCACGCAACTCCCCCACCTCAACAAGCATATTTAACGTATTGTAAACAGTGGCCAAACTTATATTTGGAAAATTTTTAGCAAGATACTGCTTCACATCCTCAGCTGTAGTATGCATATACGGAGATAACACATACTCACAAATCGCTAAACGCGAAGCAGTCACCTGCTGTTTATGCTTTTTAAGAAGCCCTATGATTTTTTCCTTCTTTAAAGCTTTAGTCATTTTTAGTGTTTGCTTAAGTAATCAGCCACCCCTTCTGCATCTGGATTCATAGCATCTTTACCTTTACCCCAATTTGCAGGACATACCTCTCCATGTTGCTCAAAATGTTGCAGTGCATCAACCATACGCAAAACCTCATCTACATTACGTCCAAGTGGCATATCATTTACAAGATAATGACGAATGTTTCCTTCTAAATCAATTAACGCAAGACCTCTATATGCAACTTGCTCACCTGACACAACCTCATACCCATCTTCATCATAATCAGTACCCGCAAGTACTCCATACTCTCTTGAAATAGTTTTATTTGTATCAGCTACAAGTGGATATGTAACTCCATCAATACCACCTTTGTTTTTTGCAGTATTTAACCAAGCCCAGTGAGAAAACTCTTGATCAGTAGAAACTCCAATAACTTGAGTATTTCTTTCTTCAAAATCTCCTAACTTTTCTTGGAATGCATGTAGCTCCGTAGGACATACAAATGTAAAATCTTTTGGATAGAAAAATATAACTACATATTTTTTACCTATAAATTGCTCAAGAGAAAAATTCTCCACAATTTCACCACCATTTAGTACAGCTGCTGCTGAAAAATCCGGGGCCTTTGATCCGACTAATGCTTTCATAAATTTTTTGTTAGTTTTTAGAACAATTCTTATTTTAGAATCATTCTAAAATTACCCTCCAGAAAATTTAAAGTCAATATCAAAATATATTCCATTTTACACAAATAAATGCTAAAACCATTATGTTAAATAACTATATCAAACAAATATATGGCAAGTAAACCTTTAGGAATCAATAATAATTATGAAATAATTGATGAAAAAGCAAATAAATCAAAAATAAATATTTTTGGGCTTGCAATGGCATTCAAAAAACCTGGATGCATAATATTAGTTGAAGCACTAAAAACAATGAAAATAACTATTAGTCGTGAAACCGCTATATGTTTAGATTTTTCACCATTACAGCAAAAAAATATGGTAGAACTAGAAATAATAAGTGATTTTAACCCATCAACAATAAATGAAGATGAAGTTGAAGTAGATTTTAAATATATATTTCAAGCACTAAAAGAGTTTAAATTAACACTGGAGGGATTTAAATTTTTACAAATAAAAATTCCAGAAGAGTTTAATGAAGATATGAAAAATTTTGAAGAAAATAAAAGAACTCCAAAAAAACCAGAAGATTCATCACTAAATGAAACATCAGATGAAGTATTTGAAAGAATCCAAAGCAGAGCACATATAAGCTCACTTAGACAAGTAGAAACAAGAGCACCTCAACAAACAGTTTTAGGCTTAAGAGAAACAGAAACCAACTCTAGAATACCTAAAAAAAGAAACTCCAGAACAAGAACCTCTCAACACATAATACAGGTCAAAAAAATGAACGAAGAAAGACAAAAAATTGTAAATGACACAAATAGAACTATAGAAAATGTCCACAGATCAATAGACGAGACCGAACAAAGTAGTGGACTTGGAATTAGACCAGATTCAAAATCATACAAAAGTGGCTTTGGCACAAGACCAAACTCAGACACCTATCTTAGCAATTTTGATTCAAAATTTGGTGCTAAAGAATAACATCAACATCAATTAGATTTTTACTATCCAAAATCATTTGTTTAGCATCATCACTAAATCCACAATACTTAAGATTTAATGTTTTAAGATGCAAAAAACTAGTACAAGCACAAATCAATTTTGCCCCAGCATCTCCAAATGCATTATAAGACAAATTTAAAGATTTTAATTTAGTTATACCAGTCCAGTTTAATAATTTACTAAGTCCATCAGTACCAATCTTTATAGATTCAAGACTCAAAACTTCTAAACTAACTAAACAATTACTCTCAATTATAGCATCAATTCCATCATCAAAAATATAAGAATTTGCAATATCTAAATCCTCAACACCTAGTAATATTTCATTATTTACAAGTCTAGCTATAGTATTGGCATCTATTTGATTTGCAGCAAGATTTAGGCTTTTCAAATTTCTCAAATACTGACTCTTTAACAGCGCCTCAACTCCACCATTTTCTATAGAATTATAACTCAAAACAAGATTTTCAAGTCCACTCAGATTTGAACAATTTGAAAGAACCTCAATACCATCAGGCCCAATACTATTAACATGTAAATCCAATGTTTTTAATTCAGAAAAATTATGTTCTCTCAACAAATCACTTAATTCTCTAAAACCAAGACTAACATCTCTAATTAAAATAGACTTTATATTTTTAAACAATTTAAGCACTGGATACAAACGTGGAAAAGAAAACAAAGCAAATTGTTTAACCTCCACAACATAAGCACTATCAACATATTCAACAAAAATATCACCAGCATTAAGCATCTGTATCAAAATATTAACAGCTCTCATATCCACATCTTCATCATTTAAAATTATAGATATAAGATCCTTAAACCTATCATCAACAACACTCAAATTAGGAGTTTCTAAAACATTTATATCATTAGTACCTATCACAAAAATTTATTAATATATTAAGAATAAATTTATACACAAAACAAACAAATCCTGCAAGAAAAGAGCACTTTGCTTAAAAAAAACATCTCACACACATTGTCAAAAAACAAAAATAAAAGTATAATAATAGATGCCCTAAACAACAATCCTCTAACACATACTACTATGAATGATACAACACTATTTCTCGCCCAAATTATGGGACCAACACTTGCTGCTTTTGGTCTAGGAATCATTTTTTCCCCTAAGCATTACTCTGACATTTACAAAAACATGGAAAAAGCAGCTCTCACACTTATGTTTATGACCATGACAATGATTGTCGCAGGTATGGCAGTTGTTTTAAAACACTTCATGTGGGGATCTTTTGCAGAAATAGTAGTAACAGTTGTTGGACTAGCAATGTTAATAAAAGGTATAATGTTTGCAATCATGCCAAACACACTACTCAAACTAACAAAAACAGTAGTATCAAACGGACTAATCCAATTTGGAGGAATACTATGGCTACTTGGAGGCGGATATCTTTGCTGGGTTGGATTTTTGGCTTAATCAAAAGTTAAATATATGACATGTTAATAACAAAAATCATATAATTAACTTTTAATATATAGACAAAGACTTACAAGAAAAATTCAAACATAAAAATTGATTTGCAGATTTTATAAAATGTATTATAATAAACAACTAACTAATTATTTACATTAAAAAATGATAGTATTTAACAATTCACATGTCATACATGACATGGAAACTCTAAGACTAATAGAAAAGCAGAAAATATTGAACAAATTGCTCAAGAAGTTGCAATTGAACAAGAAACATTAGATGCAGAATTAAAAGAAATTGGACATATGTGCAGAATCCAGGTCAGCAACAGCATTTCACCAATTCCTGAACATCTTGCACATTACACTTTTACAAATGAGGAACAAATAACAGAAGTAATCAAAAATATTAGACAAGCCCAAGATCAATTAGCCGACATTACATATACAGAAAATAATCTAGCATCATTAGGTTATGAATTTAAAAAAAGAATTAAACCAATTCTTGATCAAATGAAAGAAAAACTAGAATATCGTAAAACAAATTTTGAAATAGCTCATCTTGAAATAAGAGATTTGATACTAGAAGCAATATCAAAACTAACCTATGGAAGACATGATCTTGCAGTAAATAGGATTACACATATAAAAGATCAAATCTTACACAGAAATCACAGATATTCCAGACAATTAAGCCAAGCATCTAGAGAAAATATAGTTTCTGTACTAAAAGAAATCAGAATAGAAATGGCAAACAAAATAAAAGATCTAGAAGAAAATAAATAAAACAAAAAACACTACATAATCTCTGGTGAGTCAGCCGGGAATCGACACCCTGCGTACTTAAATATCCGATTTATACTTTGTGTTCATCGCATATTTAAGCAACCCGGGACAAATTGCTTAAGAGGTGATAGAAAGAAGTTTGTAACACATAATTATTTTTTAAATGCTCAAAGCCCTTTTTAAATAGTCTAAATTAAAAATAAAACTAAAAAGTTAATACTAACTTTATTCCAGGAAATGGCACAAAATAATATCTAACAGTCCTTGTTGTTATACCAAACTGCCTAGCAACTTTAGTCTTAGAATATAATTTCCCATACATAAAAACTCCCTCACAAGTAAAAGAATCTTGTACACTATCCACTATTTGAGGAAAACAGAACCACGAATCTCTTACACGAACATCAGAAAGAACATAAAATCTAAACTTTTCTTCCTCAGGTCCAGATTGTAACTCCCTATCTCTAAAAGACTTCTCTAAAAGTTTATTTATATATAATGGCACAGATACATTATTAGAATTGCAATAATCTAATAGTCTAGAACAGATATCAACATAAGAAGTCGTATCTAAATCAAAAATTAACTTGGAAACAAAATCTTTATCAAGCAAATTAAGCTTAAGAAGCCAAATACAAGATAAGCCATAACAATATTTAGGACTCATAGATTTTAGTACATCAATAACCTTATCATCTTCAATAATATCAAAAAAAGAAAAAATCTCCTCATAATCAATAGGCTTTACAGACAAGGCAGCCTCAAAATATTGAATTGCAACAGAGTGACCTAAAACATTAATAACATCCTCATTTGTCCTTCTAAGAATGCCAGCAAGCTGAACATAAGACACAGTGTCAACAAGCTCTCCATTCACATCAAATATACCTCGCTTCATACGATCTATTTTTTCTTTTATGTTTGTTTTCGAACCATAAATAGACATAAAAAACATTTTAAATTAAACAAAATAATACATATATTATCTTGTTTTGTCAAGAAGCCACAAAGCAAAGTGCTTTAAATCGAGCAGTGCAAGTTGTTTTTAGGAAAGCAAAACTAAGCATATAACCAAGAAAGCCGATGAGCGAGGTCAAAAACAATACGACAATGCAAAGACTAAAAGTTTACTGGTGGGTCAGCCGGGGCTTGAACCCGGGACAAATTGCTTAAGAGGTGAGTCAGGGGTGTTTAAGTGGGAGTTTTTGGCTTAGAATAAACATTTTTAACACTCTCAGCCTAAATATTCTTTCAAAACTCCACGACTAGTTGCTACTTACAATATATATTAATACTTATTAAATATATATTAATACTTATTAAATATATATTAATACTTATTAAATATAAATAAATTTTTTTATCAAAAAAAATACAAAAAACTAAATATATATTTTAAATATGAAGAATTAACTAATACCAGGTTTATCTTCATTTAAGAGATAATCAATGTTTTTTTTCACATGACTATAATCAACCCTAGCACTAGAAACCGTATCAAAATACTTAGCAAATTGTTTAAAGGTCATAGTAAAAGTATTTCCAGTATCCCAAGGATTGGCCATTACAATTTTTTGCTCATCTTGATAAACATCAACAATTGAGTAAGCATGATTTGTAGAATATCTCCCCTTACCAAAAACTGACTTTGCATCATCAGATGTTACAAGATCCCCTGATGATAACGCAGAAATCATAAATTTTAAACTTTTTGGTCGAGTATTAGCTCCAGCAACAAAACCCTTTTTATGATATCTCATTAAAAAATATTCTAACTTACCCATATCATTACTAGGTTTAAAGCTATCAGCAATAAAATTATCTCCTCCTAGCATAATCACTGCCTCAGACAAATCTCCTCCCTCAGACTTTTCTCTATCTACAGAACCAAATTTATGTTTTGTATAAGCAGCTTCTAATACTCGGAACCCTTCATTCCCAGTTAATGGAAGCTCCTCACCAGTTATCTCATCCATAAAAGTTGCATTTATTTCACTTTGATAAATACGTACAGCCGTCGAATCAGGACTCATCAAAGGTAGATGAACCTCCCATACCCCCATCCCCAATTTTTTAACTGAAGATCTTACCATTAACTCAAACATTGGTGATGATGACATCGAATATAAAGCAGAAACAAGATAACAATTTCCAACATTAGCTTGTTTAAGATCACCTGCAAAAAAATAGTTAAAATCATCTTTGGACAATTCTAATTTTTCACTATTCAACGCTTCTTTAACTTTAAACTCAACCTCATCAATAATAGGATCATTTTTATCAAATTTCAAACCTGAATAATTCAACACTGTAACTGTAGTCCCAGAAGGAAGCTTAACAACACGCTCACCTTCAGTATAATCATATATATTATCATTTTCGATTACTTCTTTTTGATCTTTCTGAACATCTAAAAGATCCTGAACAAAAGAATTTAGTTCTACTTCGTCAACAGTTGGTGCTTCTAATTTAGAATCTGCTAAGGCAGAAAATGAAACCGTCAAAGACAGACTTTCTAACAAATCTTTTGCTTTATCGCGATAAACTTTTGCTTTTTCTTCAAATAACGTATGTTCATCTAAAACATTATCGACATTTCCATCAAAATGATCATATGGATTGTTTCCAAGTGCATCATCAAAGTTTTTTTCCATTTTACCTAAAACTTTTACACCCTCTAAATACAACGATACTGGATTTTTTGATTCGATTAGATCAGCCATAACTGACTCAGAAGTTTCAAGTTTTAAATTATTAGAAAAATTTTCTTTTAATCCCATTTTTCACATATTATTAAATAAACTATCTGCAACATTACTTGCATTTATCCTTTCTAATTTTTCCGAATATTGTAAGGTGTCTTTCCTAGCATTTAGTCCTAACTGTTTTAACTCAAAGAACTGATTTTGTAATTTTTCAGTATTATTTTGAACAAATTGTAAAATTTTATTCTTATCATCTGAAGTCAATAAAAAATACAAGTCCAATAAATCTTCATCAGATAATGAATCAAGCTTTAATAAAAAAAATTGTGCGAGTTCTTTATTTGGCTCCTTATATAAAAGCTTAATAATTTTATTAATCATATAAAGTTTTAAACTATTATAATTAAATTAATTATACCATAAAAAAACTAACAATACAATCCACGTCATCACAAAAAGATTCAAATAATGAAACTCCACGACTAGTTGCTCCACCCCAGGACCTATTGCCACTTCAAACAAAACGCCTTAAATAAAACAAAAAAACACTACATACTCTCTGGTGGGTCAGCCGGGGATCGAACCCGGGACAAATTGCTTAAGAGGCAACTGCTCTACCAACTGAGCTACTGACCCATATTTAAAAACTTCAAAAAGAAATTTAGCATTTCATTTCTCATCATACAAGTTTATATCATTTTTTTTAAAACAAAATTTATGACTTATTAAAAAATACAATTATTAATATACAAATAAGCTCACAAAGCTATATAATAATATAAATTGCACACAAGTAGTTTTCTCCATATACTAGATATATGAAAAATATACTTTTTTACACAGACACACATCAAATTGGAGGCGCAGAAGTACAAATACTTTTGCTTGCTCGCTATTTGGATAAAGAAAAATTCAACCCAATACTCGCCTGCTCCAATAGCAAAAAACTTGATTCTTGGGCCAAAAAATTTACAAAAGAAAACATCAAAGTTATACGTTTAAATGTAAAACACAAGCACGACCCAAGACATTTAAGCCAACTCAAAAAAACCATAAAAGACGAAAAAATTGATCTTTTACACATACACATATGGAATCCAGCAAGTTGTAGATATGCATTTATAGCTGGTAATTTAACAAAAACACCAATAGTCACAACCGAACACGATCCATTTCAATTATCAAAAATTAAAGATTTAATCAAAAAACAAAGCCTAAAATATATTTCCACAATTATCACAGTTTCAAAAGAAAATAAAAAACTACTTTCAAACCTTTATCCAAAACACGCAGATAAAATCAAAGTAATACACAACGGCATAGATGCAAATTGGTGGGAATCTCAAACAATACGATTTTCACTCGACGATAGAAAACAAATCAAAGAAAACTTATTTCACGCCAAAGAAGACACACTCATCGTCACCTGCATAGCCGAGTTACACGAACGCAAAGGTCAAATATACCTAATCAAAGCCATCCCAGAAATAGTTAAAAAATACCCAAATGTTAAATTTGTATTTGTTGGTGCTGGAAATGAAAAATCAAACTATCAAAATTTAATAAAGACACTAAAAATAGAAAGAAATGCAATATTGATCGGCCGACAATTAGACATTCCACATATACTAAAAAGCTCTGATATATTTGTGCTTCCATCACTTAGAGAAGCTTTTGGACTCGTAAATATTGAAGCAATGATTTCAGGATTACCAGTAATAGCCACAAAAGTAGGAGGAATACCGGAAATAGTGCAAAACTATCAAACAGGCATTCAAATAGAATCAAAAAGTATAGAACAACTAATAAAAGCCTTACTTGTACTCATAGAATCCCCAAAAATAAGAGAAGAAATGGCAAAAAAAGGAAAACTTAGAGTAAAAAATAACTTTGATGTAAAAGTTATGGCAGAAAAATATGAAAAAATTTACTCAGACACACTCAATTAAAATCAGTCATTATCAAGCAATAGCATCATCTTTTTGCCAGTATCAATTCGCTCAAAATCCACAGTATCGAGCACTCCACTATCCGCATCCACAGACATAACCTGTGGGCCAGTAGCTATCCGCTCAAAATCCACAACATCAAACACGCCACTAGTTGTATCCACTGACATTATCTGTTGACCTGTATCAATTCGCTCAAAATCAACATCGTCCACAGCCATCAAATCATCCGCAGTTATAATATCATCTTCATCATTTATTAATTCAGATGAGTCACCTTTTATTCCTAAGCTACTACAACCTTTTTCTTGAATCTCTTCAGCGGCTATAATTAAATCCTCCACCAAACCCGAGTCACCAGGTTTAATCAACACAGAGTTTCCCTCATCAACACCATAGACTGTATGTAACCTCGAAGACATTTTTTGTATTTTAAAGAAATAAGAATGAGTAAGTACAAAATAATAGTGAATATCTAAAAGAGTCAAATAAAAACATTCCTAAGAACACTAAGCCGCTAATTCAAGATATTTACGCCTTTTTAGCAAAGCATCCATATCAGATTTAGACATCAAATGAGCATACATATTTCGAATATCCTCATCACTTAATCCTTGCATATATTTATCTCCAAAATCTCCTAATCCTGGATCAACAATATAAGCAGAAGAATTTAAACGACCATCCAAAGCAGCAGTCACAACTTTTAATCCTGGATAATCATTTGTAAGTCTTGCTACACCTTCTGGAGCCGCAACAACACTCACACAAACTATCTTATTCCCAGACACGCCAAGATTTTTAATCTGATCAATAACTAGCGCCATTGATCCACCAGTTGCAAGCATCGGATCAGCAATCACAACATATCCATTTTTTACATTTTTAAGTTTTTGCAAATCCAAAGGCAAGTAAACTTGAGGTTTAGCTGTTGATTCATCTCTATAAACTCCCAAATGACAATGCCTATCAATATCAAAATCTTTTTTAGCAAAAGCCGTCAAAAAAGAAAGCGCCGCCCTCCATGGATACACAACATGCAAATCCTCACCAAATTTTTCACAAACATTATTTACCAAATCCATACAAACCTCATCAGCCATCTCCCTAAACTCATCAGCAGTTATACTTATATTTTCTGTAGCCCTATTTGGACGATCAGGATTTTCTTCATCTGGAAATTTTAAACTTTCATCAAGCCAATCTTGTCTCATTTCATCTGGAATACCATCAAGCACATCCAAATGTCCACGCATCTGTAAAATCCCACACATATTATGCAAACGCAATAACTCCAAATCACTAAGCTCATTCCATGCAGTCTTTTCTTCATCAAGCTGATCTAAAACACCGATGTCGCTTTCACGCTCACCAGGCAAATCTGAAAAAATACCCATGTTTTTTTGTTTTAAAAAAAATAAAATTCTAACAATAACATAGTCAAGCACACCTCTCATGTCAAATTCTAAAATTATAATAGAAGAATTAATCTAATTAATATAAAATAAAACCAATTAAAAACTTTTATGTCAAAAATCAAATCAATATATATCTGCAACTCCTGCCAATACGAAAGTCAAAAATGGATAGGTAAATGCCCCGGATGTGACGCATGGAATAGCTTTACAGAAGAAATAACTAACCCACAACTTTCAAAAACACCACGAAACTCAAAAATACAAGCAGCTAGCCCGCAAACCTTAAAAATCGACAATTCTGACAAACACAAAAAAATCAAAAGCGGCATAAACGAGTTTGATAGAGTAATGGGTGAAGGCATCACACCAGGATCACTCACACTATTAACCGGTGAACCTGGCATAGGAAAATCGACACTCACTCTGCAACTTGCAGGCACACTTGCAACAAACTTTAAAACAATAATATTTTCAGGCGAAGAATCAGTAAACCAAATTGCAAATCGAGCCCAACGACTAAAAGTAGACAGCAAAAACCTTACAGCCGTAAACGAGTTTAACCTAGAAACAATCCTTGAAACCATAAAACAAGAAAAACCAAAATTTGTAATAATCGACTCAATCCAAGTAATATCATCATTTGACTGTACAGGAGCAGCCGGATCAATTTCACAAGTCCGTTACTGCACAGAGCAAATAATGGAAATAGCAAAAACAAAAAATATCACAGTCATATTAATAGGCCACGTAACAAAAGATGGATCACTAGCAGGACCAAGGGTACTTGAGCATTTAGTCGACACCGTACTCTTTTTTGAAGGCGACAGATTTCACCAATTTAGGATTTTACGCGCAGTTAAAAATCGATTTGGTTCATGCGCTGAAGTAGGAATTTTTGAAATGGATGAAAACGGACTAAACGAAGTAAAAAATCCATCCAAACAATTTCTCGAAGGCCGAATTAAATCCTCAA
>RRYU01003650.1_pt1 | contig 37228 bp, 35 predicted proteins | sample 2162651 | NCBI WGS metagenome assembly RRYU01 (sample SAMN10267283, study PRJNA491782) | microbial mat metagenome | isolation source: biomat in the production well | place: Japan: Minami-Kanto gas field, natural gas well KTG3 | collected 2017-06
GCGAAATTTTTAGAGTGAGATGTTGGATAAATTACCATTCACTATCTTTATATTTGTATCTTGTGATTTATTTTACCAGAAAAGACTTGCTCCGACCCAGCCTGGCGACTCCGGTCGACACAAACGCTTTTCGATAGCCGCTCTCACACCATCAGGAGACCCTTTTCGGCAGGCCGAAGGTGAGCCAGACGCAGCAGGCACTGCCTGAGCCAGCCATATCACACATGTAGTATTTTCGGAGAAACCATATCACGCACCATAACCAAGGAGGCACACGCAATGGGACATGGACCTGCAGTCAAATTAGGCAAAGATGATGCTGCCAGCTACAAAACCCGGCTGGGAATCTGGATGTTTATTCTTTATACGCTTGTCTATGCCGGCTTCGTGGTCATTAATGCCGTTAATCCGGCATTGATGCAGAAGATCGTTATGGGGCAGACCCTGGCGGTCGTCTATGGCATGGGCCTGATCGCTTTCGCCCTGGTTCTTGCGATTATCTACAACCATTTCTGTACCGCCGCTGAAAAGCGGATGAACCGGTAACCGAGGAGCGAGACCAATGATCTACACACAATCCCCTCTGGCCATCGCCCTGTTTGTTACTTTTGTCGTCTTCGTCCTCGGCCTCTCTTTCTACCTGGCTCGTCGGACCACTTCCGCGGCCGGCTACTATGCTGCCGGCGGCAACATCCACTGGGCGGTTAACGGCATCGCTTTTGCTGGCGACTACCTCTCGGCCGCGTCTTTCCTCGGTATCTGCGGCATGATCGCAACCGCCGGCTTCGATGGCTGGATGTACGCCATCGGCTACCTGGCCGGCTGGATGGTCGCCCTTTTCCTGGTGGCTGAACCGATGAAACGTCTCGGCAAATTCACCTTTACCGATGCCCTCGACTCCAAGTTCAACTCCAAGAGCATTCAGCTGACGGCGGCCATCTCGACCCTCGCCGTTTCAGTGTTCTACCTGATCCCGCAGATGGTCGGCGCCGGCGTTCTGGTCAAACCGCTGCTCGGTATGCCGCACTGGGTTGGTGTCTGCATCGTCGGCGTGGTTGTGACTATTATCGTGGCTACCGCCGGCATGGCGTCGACCACCTATGTCCAATTCTTTAAGGGGGCCTTGCTGCTGATCTGCTCGACCATCGTGGTTATCGCCTTGCTGACCCGCGGCCTGGGTACCAGCCCGAACCAGGGAGGGACCAAGGATTACCATCAATTCCAGACCTTGCAAGCCAGCGTCGCTGTCAACGGCAGCTTGCAGGTCCCCGGCTACGACATCGTTGCCGGACTCGAATCTGAATTCGGCAAGGCGGGCTTCATAAAGCTTGCCCGCAATGGAGAAGAATCGGTCTGGCACCTCAAGCAAAATGCCGCGGGCTACGAATTGGCTGAGACACTCTTTGTGACTGAAATGCCTGATGGCACCAAGCTTTACAATGGCGCGGCCAAGGAAGAGGGCAAGTTCTATGCAGTTGGCCACATCAAGGAAATTACCGTGAACGGCGAACAGATCGCTTCGACCGGCGCAATTGGCCCACTGGCCTACCTGAGCCGTTTCAAAGACAGTACCGTCGTATTGTGGGGCAAGACATACATCATGGACGGGGCCAACAAGGTGAGCGTGTTTTACCAGAAGCCCACCCCGGGCAGCCGCATTCTACGGCCCGGCCTGAAATTCAAAGTTGATAACGCCACGGCGACCGAGAAATTCAATTTCATCTCCCTGATGCTGGCCCTGTTCTGCGGCACTGCGGCCCTGCCGCACATTCTCATCCGTTACTACACCGTGCCGAGTCAGGCGGCCGCCCGTAAATCGACTATTGTCGGTATCGCGGCGATCGGCTTCTTCTATGTCCTGACCCTCTACATGGGGTTGGGTGCCATGACCAACGGCGTCATCAACCTGACGGACAACAACATGTCGGCACCGCTGCTGGCCCTCTCGTTCGGGGTCATTCTCTTCGCGATCATCTCGTCGCTGGCGTTCGCAACCGTGCTCGGCACCGTTTCCGGCCTTATCGTGGCCTCGGCAGGAGCTGTCGCCCACGACCTGATGGACAATTTCCTCGGCATGAACATGAGCGAAAAAAGCAAGGTCATGGCGGGCAAGATCTCGGCCATGGTCATTGGCGGCATTGCCATCTATCTTGGTATCATCTTCGAAGGCATGAATGTCTCCTTCCTCGTCGGCTGGGCTTTTGCGGTCGCCGCCAGTGCCAACCTGCCGGCAATCCTGATGATCCTTTTTTGGAAAAAGACGACCGCGCAGGGTGTGTCCGCCTCCATCCTGGTCGGCTTGACCACAGCCCTCGGCCTGATCCTGGTGTCGCCCGACATGTGGACTCGCTACGGCCTGCTGCCTCAAGATGCGCCGGTCGCCTTCAACAGCCCGGCGGCCATTTCGATCCCGGCCAGTTTCATCGCGCTGGTGATTGTCTCACTGCTGACCCAGAAGAAAACCGCCGCCGTGGAAGAGGCAGCGCAAGCCTGATCCGGCCTGATCTGACTTGCCACAAAGCTGATGTTCTGTTAATAAGATGGGGTTGCCGCCAGGCAGCCCCACTTTTTTATCACTGTCTCCGAGGGATAAAGCGACCATGCAACGTTTTCGAGTCACTCTGATTGCTATAAGTGCCGTCTTGCTGTTTCTGGGGATCAACGATCTCAGTCTCTGGTGGCGGAACCGCACGCCGACCAGCATCGACATTGCCAGTCTGACACAGCAGGGCGCACCGACCGAGTGGCTGGAGGTCAAAAATGGCTACATGGATCTCGACCGGGCCATTTCCACATCGGGCACCATTGAACTCGAGGCGCTGCTGGTCCCGCTGCTGGTCGAACCGGATCAGAACGACATCCGGGTTCTGGTGGAAACCCGCAACCCGCAGATGCTGGAACTGGTTGAAGGCTATCATTTCATTCCGGAGACCGTAGAAGAGCAGGCGGCTTTTCGAAAAGAGCACGCCGAGGCCTTTACCGCCCGGCGTGACATCACCGGCATGCTGGTTTCGGGCATGATCGACAAGGGCAACCGCAGCAAGTTGTTGGATCTGGCCAGGGAAACCGGTCTGGATGTTCAGGAAGATGTGATATTTCTCAGCGAGGGGAAGCTCCCGCAACTTTGGCGGGGGCTGTTTTTTGCCCTGGTGGCCTTGGGGACAATTCTGAAACTGTTCTGGCCGCAAACCAGGTCAGGCAAAAAAAGCTGAGTTCTCTTGAATGAGCTCTAAATTCTGGTTCGTTTTTTGCATTCCCTAACTAAGTCCTTGCATGTGGCTCAGGCTTTCCCGCTAGGTTGAGACAGAGTCGCTAAAGAAATTCCGGACTGTATGGACGGGAGCTCCCGATGAAACGAAAGGCCCAAAAAGGATTTACGCTCCTTGAGTTGATCGTTGTCGTATTGATCATTGGGGCACTCGCGGCGATCGCCATTCCGCAATATACCCGCTACAGGGGGAATGCCGAAAAAGCTTCGATGATCTCCGACTGCCGCTCTCTGTATAGGGGCTTGGTCATTTTTTATCTGGAGCACGAAGAATATCCCTACAAAGACCCTTGGGGTGATGATCCACCGATGCAGTTCAACCTGAGCTCGTTTGGACCGCTGACTCTGCCGAACTACATGGGCGGCATTCCGCTTGACATAGACATCGAAATCTTTCGGGACAAACTGGATGGAAGACAAGCGGAAAAATTTGATTCCCCGGATGATACCCTGGGCATGAATCAGGAGTTTTATATTATCCTCCCCTGGTATAAAGACCCGACGATCAAGTTCGTTGTCGCTTCATCCGATGACGTGGCGTATGAGGACGGAACGCCTGTTGCTGGCGGTAACTGGATCGACGGTGTGTTCATCACCAAAGGCGGCAGCATCATCGGTCCGTAGGCATCAAGGCTCCCGGAAGAATCTCAAAACCGCGCATTCCCCGGTGTCCGCGGAAACGGGATCACATCCCGGATATTTTCCATTCCGGTCACATACATGAGAAATCGTTCGAAGCCGAGTCCGAAGCCGGCATGCGGGCAACTCCCCCAACGGCGAATATCCAGATACCAGTCAAGGCTCTGCGGATCGATGCCGGCACTCTTCATGCCTGCAATCAGAATCTCCATGCGCTCTTCCCGCTGACTTCCGCCGATAATCTCACCGACCTTCGGAACCAGCAGATCCATTGCGGCCACAGTTTGTCCGTCATCGTTACGGCGCATGTAGAAAGCCTTGATCCCCGCGGGGTAGTCAGTGACGAATAACGGCCCGCCGACGACATTTTCTGTCAGGTAGCGCTCATGCTCAGACTGCAGGTCACAGCCCCATTCCACGGGGAAGGCAAAACCATGATTGCTTTTTTGCAGAAGCGCGATGGCCTCGGTATAGGTCATGCTGCAGAAAGCTGCCGTGGAAATTGCCTGGAGCTTTTCAATCAACCCCGGTGCCACATACTGATTGAAGAAGGCGAGGTCTTCAGCGCAATGTTCGAGGGCGTAAAGCACCATGTAGCGGAAAAACTCTTCAGCGAGGCCGCAGTTCATGGCCAGATCGGCAAAGGCGATTTCCGGTTCGACCATCCAGAATTCGGCTGCGTGACGGCTGGTATTCGAATTCTCGGCCCGGAACGTCGGCCCGAAGGTGTAGATGTCGCTGAAAGCCGTTGCAAACAACTCGCCCTGCAACTGCCCGCTGACCGTCAACCCGGTTTTTGCCCCGAAAAAATCCTCATGCCAGGCGATCCGACCGGCAGCCAGGGGCGGATTTTCCAGGTCGAGAGTCGTTACCCGGAACATTTCCCCCGCTCCCTCGCAATCATTGGCAGTGATAATCGGCGTGTGGACATTGATAAAACCCCGCTCCTGGAAAAAGAGGTGGACAGCATGGGCCAACTGGCTGCGCACCCTGAATACCGCGCCATAAACATTGGTCCGCGGCCGCAGGTGTGCGATTGTTCGCAGGAACTCGAAACTATGCCGCTTTTTCTGCAAGGGGAAATCTTCCCCTGCCGGCGCGACAATCTTCACCACGGCCGCCAGGAGTTCCCAATCCTGGCCCGCGCCGGGTGATGCCACAAGCTGTCCGCGAACGCTCACGCAGGCTCCGGTGCCGAGTTGATCCAGGCTTGCGAACCCCGGCATATCTTCAGCAGCCACGACCTGCAGGGACGCCAGACAGGAGCCGTCGTTGACCGCGAGGAAGATCACGCCCTTGCTGCGGCGAACTGTCCGTACCCAGCCCATCACTTCAACAACGTCCCGGGGCCCCGGTGAATTGATCAAAAAAACGATACGCTGACGATCTTTGCGCCAATCACCCTGGTTCATAGATACCTCTCGATGAAACACGCTGTTTAATAACCAAGCGAAGGGACTCATGAATTGCCAAATCACTGGATTTCAGCCGGCAATTAAAAAGAGCCATGGATCAGGCTTGCGGCTTCACAGGCCTGCCGGCAGATTTAGGTCGAGCGACTGAAAAGCTATTGCTGTTCGCGGGTTTTCGCGAAATCGATATCAGGCCACTGCTCCATGACATATCCCAGACGCCATTCGCTTGAAGCCAGGTAGCTCAGGTTACCTTCGGCATCCTTGGCCAGATGCGCCTGGTTTTTGCGTTCGAACTCGGCATACTTTTTCGGGTCGCGACTGCCGACCCAGCGGGCGGTTGCATAGTCCACCGCCTCATAAACAGCGTCGACCCCATACTCATTCTTGAGGCGATCCATGGTCACATCGAACTGCAAAATCCCGACAGCACCGACGATATAATCATTGTTGATCAGTGGACGAAACACCTGAATGGCGCCTTCTTCGGAAAGCTGCTGTAAACCTTTGTCAAGCTGTTTGGCCTTGAGCGGCGACTTGAGACGCACGCGGCGGAAATGCTCGGCGGCAAAACTGGGTATTCCGGTAAACTTCAGAGGTTCTTTGTCGCTGAAGGTGTCTCCAACCTTGATCGTCCCGTGATTATGCAAACCGATGATGTCGCCAGGAAAAGCTTCCTCGACATTCGCCCGGTCCTGCGCCATGAAGATGATCGCCTGCGACAGGATCACATCTTTGCCGATCCGGTGATGACGAACCTTCATGCCGCGTTGGAACCGCCCGGAACAAATCCGTAAAAAGGCGATGCGATCGCGGTGGGCCGGGTCCATGTTGGCCTGTACCTTGAATACGAAACCGGAAAAAGCCTCTTCTTCCGGCCGCACCAGGCGAGTTTCCGTCTGGCGTGGCCCCGGTGCCGGGGCCAGTTCAACCAGAGCGTCGAGCAATTCCTCGATGCCGAAATTGTTGATGGCGCTGCCGAAAAAGACCGGCGTCTGGTTGCCTTTCAGGTACTCGCCGATCTCGAATGGATTGGCGGCACCTTCCAACAATTCGATATCTTCGCGCAACTCCTGCGCCTGGCTGCCAAGCAGATCATCAAGCCGGCTGTCTGCCAGGTCTTTGATGACGATCGCCTGTTCGGTCTTTTTGGCCGCGCCCGGCTGGAACAGACGCAGCTCCCGGCGATACAGGTTGTAGACACCGCGGAAGCGCTTGCCCATGCCGATCGGCCAGGACATGGGCGCGCATTCAATCTGCAGTTTCTCTTCGATATCGGCGAGCAGGTCCAAGGGTGACTGGCCTTCCCGGTCGAGCTTATTGATAAAGGTAATGACCGGCGAATTGCGCATCCGGCAAACGGACATCAGCTTTTCCGTCTGCGTCTCCACGCCTTTGGCGCTGTCAATGACCATCAGGGCACTGTCCACCGCGGTCAGCACCCGATAGGTATCCTCCGAAAAATCCTGGTGGCCGGGTGTGTCGAGCAGGTTGATTTCAAAGCCGCGATGCTCGAATTTCATCACGGAGGTCGTCACGGAAATGCCGCGTTCCTGCTCGACTTTCATCCAGTCACTGGTTGCATGGCGACCTGCCTTGCGGGCCTTGATGGCGCCAGCCAGTTGGATAGCCCCACCGAACAGCAGGAGTTTTTCGGTCAGCGTCGTTTTCCCGGCGTCAGGGTGACTGATAATGCCGAAGGTCCGGCGGTGCATGATTTGCTCTTGAAAAAGACTGGCCACAACTACCTCTTTAGCGGATCCGCACCTGAGCCCGCTTGACTCACAGGGCAGACATGAATAGAAAAACGGGCCATTCCGCCCGTTGGCAGAGCAATATATCCCAACTGCAAAAGCAGGTCAATCCTGCCTTGGGATTTCCCTTGACCCCCCGCCCGGCTATGGCATAATTCGTTGTTTACTGAATCGGGAAACGAGATCAGCATGCAACGCTCGAGCGGCATATTGCTTCATCCGACCGCCCTGCCCGGCCCACACGGCATCGGGTCACTGGGATCGGGTGCGCATCGCTTCATCGAATTCCTCGTCGCTGCGGGCCAGAGCGTCTGGCAGGTTCTCCCTCTGGGACCAACCGGCTACGGCAATTCCCCCTACAACGCCCTGTCGGCCTTTGCCGGCAACTCGCTGCTGATCGACCTGGAGCCGCTCGTTGCCTGCGGCGACCTCCTGTCCACCGAGCTCAAAAACGAGATATCCGACGATGGCCCGGTTACGGAACAGGCCCTCCGTTTCAAGCGTTCCGTGCTGCGAAAGGCCGGGCAGCGGTTCTTCCGTCAGGCTGATGCCACCCGCCGGGCCGCCTTTGACACCTTCTGCCGGAGCCAGGCTGCGTGGCTCGATGATTATGCCTTGTTCATGGCCATCCGAGAGCAATTCGAAGAACGAACCTGGGCGACCTGGCCCGCTGAGTTGCTCCGCCGCGATCCCCGGGCCCTCGCCTTGCAATGCGACCAACTGGCAGACCAGATTGCCCTGCATCGCTACCAACAGTATGTCTTTTTCGGGCAGTGGCTGGATCTGAAAAGCCACGCCAACCATCTCGGTATCCGCATCCTCGGTGACATCCCGATTTTTGTCGCCTATGATTCCGCCGACGTCTGGGCACATCAGGAACTGTTTCAACTCGATGGACAGGGACACCCTCTCGCCGTCGCCGGGGTGCCTCCCGACTACTTCAGCGCCACCGGGCAGCTCTGGGGGAATCCCCTTTACAACTGGGACAAGCTGGCAAGCACCCGTTTCGCCTGGTGGGTCAAGCGTTTCCATCGCGATTTTTTGTGCGCGGACCTGGTGCGCCTTGACCACTTCCGGGGGTTTCAAGCTTGCTGGGCGGTCCCGGCCGGTGAAACCACCGCGGTCAACGGCCACTGGGAAGCAACCCCGGGGGCACAGCTGTTCACCCGGCTGCAGGAAGAGTTTCATGAGCTACCGATCATCGCCGAAGACCTGGGCTTCATCACTCCCGAGGTCGAGCGCCTGCGCCGTGACTTCGGTTTTCCCGGCATGAAAATTCTCCAGTTCGCCTTCGATTCGGGACCGGACAACCCTTATCTGCCGCACAACTATGAAACCGAATGCGTGGTTTACACAGGGACCCACGACAACAACACGACTCTCGGCTGGTGGCGTAATCTCACCGCCGGACAGCGCCGCAGCGTCAATGCGTACCTCGGCAAAAAAAGGCCGCAGATGCCTTGGGATCTGATAGAACTGGCCGAAGCCAGCGCCGCACAACTCTGCATCCTGCCCTGCCAGGACATCCTTGAACTGGGTGAAGACGCACGCTTCAACCGACCGGGAGAACCCAGCGGCAACTGGCGCTGGCGCCTGAAATCGCATCAACTGACCGCAGAGCTGGCAAATCGTCTGAAAATCCTCTGCCAATCCAGCAAACGGCTTACTTGAACACCTCACAAACCTTGCCGATGATCATGAGAATATGGTATTACTGATTTGCATCACTTGTCTAAGAGCTCGCACAAAACCACACTAAACAACCGGGATAACGCCCGGGAAACTGGAGGAACATTCGTGAAGAAACTGCTTATTATCCTTATTTCGGGCCTGGTTGGCCTGTCAGTCCTTTCCGCTTGCAGCCAGGAGACTCCGCCGGCAGCACCCAAGCCTTCGACGCAGAGTACCGAGCCGGCCGCAATGGCGCCTGCAGCCGAGGGTCGCAGTGGTACGGTTGTCGAAACCATGAACGCATCGAGCTACACTTACCTCAAGGTCGACACCGGCAGTGAAACCTTCTGGGCCGCGACTACGCAGATGCCACTCAAAGTCGGCGATTCGGTGGTTGTCTCCGAAGGTACCGCGATGCCGGAATTTCACAGCAAAGAACTCGACCGGACTTTTGACATGATCTACTTTGTCGGATCGGTTCTGGTAGGTGGTGCCTCCCCTGAAGCCGCTTTAGCCAGCATGCCGTCCGATCATCCGCCGGTCAAGGCAGGTTCCACCAAAGTCGGCAAAACCGATATCGATCTGTCTGGCATCGAGGCTGCCGAAGGTGGCGTCACCGTTTCAGACATTTACACGAAAAAAGACGCTCTTGCAGGACAAGCGGTGACGATCCGCGGCAAGGTCGTCAAATACAGCCCCCAGATCATGCAGAAAAACTGGCTGCATATCCAGGACGGAACAGGTTCGGAAGGATCGAACGATGTGACCGTCACAACCAACGTCGAAGCCAAGGTTGGCGATACTGTTCTGGTCAGCGGCGTTTTGGCAACCGATGTTGATTTCGGCTACGGTTATCAATATGGCGTCATTATTCAGGATGCAGATGTTTCCGTAGAATAAACTCGCAGAGGGCATCCGACGGCCTTCCGGTCACTGCCGGAAGGCCGTCGATCCTCCCGGAGTTGCAGACTTAGTTTGTCATATTCCCGATCATTGTTCCTGTCTCCGCACAAGCCGCCGCATATCGACATCATCCCTCACAATCCCATCGGCTCAGGCCGTGGCGAGAATCACTGCTGCGTGTCGCTCCCAAAATAAGCATGAATGGTTTCCGCCACGGGTGCCGGCAAGCCAGCAACAGCTTTCAACTCTTCAAGGCTGGCGGCACGAATCCGCTTGACACTGCCGAAATGTTTTAGCAGGGCCCGCTGCCGCCGGGGACCGATTCCCGGAATTTCGGCGAGTTCAGACCCCAGGCTGCGCTGTCCCCGCAGCTTTCGGTGGTAAGTAACAGCAAATCGATGGGCTTCGTTGCGCAATCTTTCCAGCAGAAAAAGCGCCGACGAGCCACTCTTCAAACGAACCGGGTTTTTCCGCCCGGGCAGAAAAAACCGCTCCTCACTTCTTTCAACGACTTTGCCACGCACATTTGCCTTCACCCGACTCTTGGCAATGCCGGCCACTTCAATCTGCTCAGCCAGGCCCATGTCTTCCAGTAGGGCGCTCAGCACACCCAATTGGCCCTTTCCTCCATCGATCAGGATGAAATTCGGCAGTTTTTTTTCCTCGACGCCACGCTGCAGGCGTCTGCCGAGAACTTCACGTAGAGCTGCGTAATCATCCGCACCTTCAACCGACCGGACCCGGTAATGGCGGTATTCTGCCGGGGTCGGCTCACCTTCGAGCACAACAGCCATACTGCCGACCGTCGCCTCCCCCTGAATGGTGGAGATATCAAAACATTCCATTCGCAAAGGAGTTCTTTTCAATTGCAGTTTTTCAGTGATTTCAGCGAGCACCGTGTGCCGAGCTTCTTTGCGGCTGCCACGTTCCTTCCAGGATTCAGCGGCATTGCGAGTTGCAAGCGCGACCAGCGCGCGACCTTCGCCTCGCTGGGGAACGAGAACCTTGACCCTGCGTTTGCGGCGTTCGCTCAACCAGGAGCCGAGGGCTTCGGCGCCTTCGATTTCAAGGGAGAGCAGGATTTCATCAGGAATCGGCACATCCCGGGCATAGAACCGGGTCAAAAACTCCTCAAGCAATTCCGCTTCATCCCCTCGCCAGTCAAGATTGTAACTTCTCCGGTCAGACAGCTTCCCCTGTCTGAAAAACATTACGACAACTTCAACCTCACCCCCTTCACGGTAAAAGCCGATGACATCCTGGTCGACACCGCTATACCGCACGGCTTTCTGTGTTTCCACCGTCTGCTCAATGGAACGGATCTGATCACGTAAAGCGGCCGCCTCTTCATAGCGCAATCCCGCTGCGGCAGCTGCCATTCTCGCGTGCAGGGCTTCGATCACGTCGGCCTGTTTACCGCCGAGCAAAGCAACCACCCCATCAACCAGTCGACGGTATTCCTTCACGGAAATCATGCCGTGGCAGGGCGCACTGCACTGGCCGATCTGATGGAACAGGCAGGGGCGGCCCCGCCGTCGACAGGTTTCGATCGGATAGTGCCGGAGGGGAAACAACCGGTAGATTTCTTTCAGAGTCTGTTTGACAGCTGCAGAAGATGCGAACGGTCCAAAATAACGCGCGCCGTCCTGCCTGACCTTACGGACGATCTGGATTGTCGGAAATTCTTCGTTCAAATCAATGCGCAGCGAAACGAACGTCTTATCGTCACGCAGGTGGATATTGTAGCGTGGCCGATGTTCCTTGATCAGGGTGTTTTCGAGGATGAGGGCTTCTTTTTCCGTATCCGTCACAATCGTCTCGACAGTCGCTGTCCGGTCAAGCAGAAATCGGATCTGCGGCCGGGTGTCACGATCGGCATGCAGATAGCTGCGCAACCGGGTGCGCAGGTTTTTCGCCTTGCCGACGTATAAGATCGTCCCCTCGGCATTTTTCATCAGGTAGACCCCCGGAGATGAGGGCTGCCGGTCGGGATTAAAAGCTGGCACAGAAGCTCCTTGCAACATGCTAAATTATCGATTATCCTTCGTTACACCTTGTTGGCTGGCATGAAAACCCATGCTACCGAGGTCTCACAACAAATTAGCAATACACCAACGGGGTGTCAATCAAAGGTCTGGTTGAAAGGCTGGTAATGGTTCGCTGTCTGCTTGTCGTGGTTTTTTTTCTTGTCCCGGCCCTGGTCACTGCCGAAGACCGGCTGCAGCCTCTGGAGGAAGCTGCTCGCCAGCAGGAACAGTTGCAACCCGGTCTGGGAAATTATATCGCCGGTATCGAAACTGGACAGATCGAGACCCTTCTGAAAAAGGCGGCAGGGACCGCCACGCCAAGAGATGCGACTCCCGGGCGCCCCGAGTTCACCTGGTACTGGGTGCGGGGCATGGACAGTCTGATTGTGCCCCGCGACCACGAAACGGTCGATCCGCTTAGAGAAAATATTGCAAACCAGCTGGCCGATCGGCTTGCGGCAATTTCTGAGAGGAACCTGATTCCCCCCGGTAAAGCTGATTTGCGGCGCGAAGTGGCTGAAAAAGCAACCATCAAGACAACCGACAGCCTGTTGGGGGAAATTCTCCTGAAACGCATCGAATTGTCTTTTGCCGAACCGATTGCGCTGCAGGGAGCCTTCTATACGAAACACCTGACCCTGCCGCAAGATGAGATCAAAAATCTCTACTTCGACATCGACGCCAAAACCCATACGATTCAGGAAATCGGCCTGCTGTTCGCTGACAGCCAGAAATTAACCGCGGAAATCCGCTACCATGAAATTCCGGGCGGTTTATTAGCGGAGCGCTTCAAAGTCACCAGCCCTGATGGCAGCATTGACAATCTTCTCCAAATTACCTACACGGAAGTCGAAGGATTCTTCCTTCCGGGCAAGATTGTGCGGAAGATTCATCAGCCTGAGCAACAGGACGACTTCACTGCGAGTTTCGTCGACCACCAGATTAATCAGCCGTTGCCTGACCGTATCCGTATGCAACGAGACCATCATTAAGAATTTTGAACGAGGAACTATCGTGGATCCGATCTGGAGCAACATTTTCAGAAAAAACCCGGAGAAAGACTCTCTGGCTTATTTTCTGAGTCATCTACCACTGTTTTCCGAGCTGACGCCCAAAGAGATTACTCTTCTGGAAAGCCTGGTGCACGTCCGCAACTATCGCAGCCATGAGATCATTTTCGAAGAGGGTGATCCCGGTTCAGGGATGTATATGATCCGTACCGGTTCGGTGAGCATCTTTTCACGCAGCCCCCGGGAAACCGAAGAAGAATTAACCAGACTCGGTCCGGGCGATTTTTTTGGTGAAACGACATTGACCGCCCCGGCCCAGCGCAGTGCTTCAGCACGCACTCTGGAAGCAACCGAACTGATCGGTCTGTTTCGTTCCGATCTGATGGAGGCTGACAAAAAAAACCCGAGAGCGACCAGCCACTTGCTGTTCGGTCTCACGCGGGTCATGAGCGAACGGTTGCAGGCCGCCAGTCTGGAATTGCGCCACCTCAGGAATCTCGTAGATGAGCCCACACCAGCGGAGACAGTGGAAACATGACCGGGGCCTCCCCCACTCGTCGCGGATGGACCAGGGGACAGGTCCTGCTTGCCTTCCTGGTGCTGACGGCCGCAATTGCCAGCGGCCTCGCTATCTTCTCCTCAGCGACAACCTTGACGAATCTTTCAAGAACGGCATTTTCAGCCCTTTTCATGCCGCTGCTGCTGTCCCTGGTTTTGTCATTTTTACTCGAGCCCCTGGTGCAGTCTATCGAGAAGATCGCGCTCGGACGAACCGCCAGCATTTTCATCGTCTACCTGGTCATGGGCAGCGGAGGGCTGATTGTCTTCTTGTGGTTTGCGCCGAGTTGGGAATCGCTCTGGATCAACCTCAGTGCCGATCTGCCCAGGTACGCGACGAAATTCACCGGGTACATGAAAGATCTGATCGGGGTTCTCCATCAGCGATTCCCACTGATAGAGAGCTATGAACTGAGCTTCAAGGTACAGCAATGGACCCAGCGCATCCTCTCGGCAATCCTGGCTCAAACGCCCGGCTCCGCCCTGAAAATCGGCGGATTGATGGTCCTGGTCCCTTTGTTTACCTTTTTCCTGCTGCGCGACGGCCGCAAAATTCTCCGTGCGGCAGTTTCCCTGGCCCCAAACCGTCAATTCGAAATGATCCATGATCTCTCCTACCTGATCAGCCGCCAGCTGGCCCAATTTATCCGCGGGCGTATTCTGGAAGCGGCGATTGTCGGGCTGGTCATCGGGCTGGGCCTTTCCCTGACAGACATTCGCTATGCCGCCGTACTGGGGATCTTTGCCGGAATCACCAACCTGATCCCTTACATCGGACCGATCGTCGGCATGATCCCGGGACTTCTGGTTGCTTTCGTCGACTTTGGGCTGGGTGGCCAGTTCTGGTGGGCCGTCATCCTCTACATCCTGATTGCCCAAGTGCTGATCGATAATTGCATACTGATCCCGGTCCTGATCTCCCGCGTCTCGAATCTGCATCCGTTGCTGGTCTTTTTTGCGATTATCGTCGGCGGCAAACTCTACGGCGTTTTAGGGATGATCATCGGCGTGCCAATCGTCAGCATCGTGCAGATGACGATTTTAGAGGTACGGACCTATCGGCGCACTTTCCGTCTGCCGGAATCCGCCATGGAATCCGAACGCACGCATTGAGTGGATATTTATCACATGTCCTTGACCGAATATTTTGCAACGACTGCCAAAGGACTGGAGCAGGTCCTGACCGGCGAACTCCGCGCCCTTGGCCTTGAAGTTCTCGGCGAAACGACCGGCGGCGTTGCCTTCAAAGCGCGGCCGGCCGACAGCTACCGCGCCTGTCTCTGGCTGCGGACAGCCAATCGCATCCTCCAGCCGATCGCCACTTTTGCCTGTCACTCCACGGAAATGCTCTACAGCGCCGTACATGCCATCCCCTGGGCAGATCACCTCTCCGTGGCGATGACCATCGCGGTAGATGCCAAAGTACGCAATTCCCAACTGAGCCATTCCCGGTTCGTCGCCCTGAAAACCAAGGATGCGATTGTCGACAAGTTGAGAAGTCAGTTCGGTACACGGCCAAACGTCGACCCGGGCAGTCCGGACCTGAGAATCAATGTCCACCTCGCCAACGACCGATGCACAGTCAGTCTCGACCTTTCTGGAGACGGTCTGCATCGACGTGGTTATCGCCAGGATCTCACTGTCGCGCCCTTGCGTGAAACCCTGGCGGCCGGACTGATCGGGCTCACTGGCTGGGACAGCGCAACCCCATTCGTCGACCCGATGTGCGGCTCGGGAACTCTGCCCCTCGAAGCGGCCATGCAGGCAACCCGCAGGGCCCCCGGCCTGCTCGGTCGCAGTTACGGTTTTGAACGTTGGCCGAATCTGGATCGGACGCTGTGGAAACAGCTTCAGGCCGAAGCTGAAGAAGCGGTAATAACCGAGCCTGTTGCGGCCATCCTGGGGGCTGATCGAGACAACCGGGCGCTGCAGACCGCGCGCAGCAATGCCTTGCGTACCCGCCTTGGCGACGCCGTTAGCTGGCAACGGAGCGATTTTGGCAATCTGCAACCGCCGCAAGTACCGGGGACACTGTTGGTCAATCCTCCCTACGGTGAGCGTCTCGGCGACTCACAAGCCCTGATCTCACTTTACCGCAGTATCGGCGATTCACTCAAACAACGCTGGACCGGATGGACCGCCTGGGTCTTTACCGGCAACCTCGAACTGGCCAAACAGATCGGCCTCAAGGCGTCTCGGCGGATCGTCCTTTACAACGGGCCGATTGAATGCCGCCTCCTCAAGTATGAGCTTTATTGAAAGGTCTACCATGAAGGCAAGACCTCCGCTACTGAAGGACGCGGCCGGTCAGTTTACCCAACTGGCCAATCATGACAACCGCAACGGCGAAGCTGAACACCCGTCTTGCTTTTTCATCCCACATCCCTCATAATTTTTTAATTTTCCAACAGGCTGCCAGCGTCAGGCAGGCTGTTTCCTGGAGTCCGAAGAGGATGAATCGGTACCTGTTCAAATTCGTCAATCGTTTGAATATCCGTTGGAAAATGACCGTTGTCGTTCTGCCGTTGGTGCTCGTGCCGATTTTCGTCGTCGGGACAGTCGTCGGATGGATTGCTTACGATCAAGCTTACCGCGGCATCACGCAGACCAGTAAAGACGATCTCGATCATCTGGCAGCGTTTACGATTGATCTGCTGGATGCCCACCACCAGCAATTCCAGGTCTATCGCGAAGACAAAAAGACCACCGTAAAAGATGACCTGGAATCTCTGGTCATGCTGACCTGCGGTATGATCAACGCACAGCAACAACAGATAGACCTCGGCAAAAATGATCTGGCCAGCGCCCAGGACGCGGTCCGCCGCGCGATGAAAATCGTCCAGGTCGGTGAATCCGGGTATCTCTATGCCATGACGACCAAGGGCGACCTGACCGTCCATATCGCGCGCGAAGGCGAAAACATTTTTGAAATGCAGGATGAAAACGGCCGTCACTTCATTCGCACCATGACCGAAAATGCCTTGCGCTCAAAACCGGGAGAAACCCTGACCATTGTCTACCCCTGGCGCAACGAAGTCCTAGGGGATGAACACCCAAGACAGAAAATTGTGGTCTACAAGTATTTTGAGGACTGGGACTGGATTATCGCCGCAGGTGGCTACCTGGACGAAACCTACGAAGACCCGCAGGTTGAGCAGAGAGCCTTCGCCGACCTCAAAGAGAAAATCAAATCCAAAAGGGTCGGCCAAACCGGATATATTTACTGCATGGATACCAAGGGCAATCTGACTGTGCATCCCGAAGCTGAAGGCAAGAACATTTACGCGGCCAGGGACACGGACGGAACCCCCTTCATCCAGGTCATGAGCCGAGAACGGGAGGGTTGGATCCGTTATCCCTGGCAGAACCCGGGAGAAACCAGTCCTCGTAATAAAATTGTCCGCTACCTCTATTATCAGCCATGGGACTGGATTGTTGCGGTTGGCTCCTATGAAGCTGAGTTTTACCAAGAAGCCAACCTGATTAAAAGCCGGATATCCTCGAGCCTGGCTTTCATTTCGATTATCGCAGGGTTGATTTCGATGGCTCTGGTGTTTCTTGCCGCCAAAGTTTTGAGCGACCCGATCCACCACATGATTGAGGTCATCCGCGACATCAAGGGCGGCCAATTCAAACGGCAGATGCAGGTTGAGAGTCGTGATGAACTGGGTGAACTGGCTGCCACCTTCAACCGGTTGACCCGGGTTCTCAGGCGTAACCGCGAGTTGGAAGCGAATCTCGCTCAGCAGGGCAAGATGGCCTCGCTGGGTATTCTCTCCTCCGGCGTGGCCCATGAAATCAACAACCCGCTCGGGGTCATTATGGGCTATGCCGGCTACCTGGAAAACAAACTTGACCCAGAAGATCCTAACTTTACCTACATCCACGAAATCAAGCGTGAGAGCAAACGTTGCAAGAAAATCGTTCAGGACCTGCTCAGCTATGCCCGTACGCCGCAGCCCAAATTCACGGAAACCAACATCCATCAGCTGCTTGAGCAAATTCTCGACTTCGCCGCCAATCATACCGACCTGCACGGCGTATCGATCATCAAAGAGTTTCATGCCAGGGAAGCAAAGCTCCCGGTTGACGGCGACCAGATCCGCCAGGTGGCCATCAACGTTGTCCTGAACGCCGGAACGGCCATGCCCGACGGCGGGCAACTCACGGTCCGCACCGAACTTGAGGACGGTTTTCTGACGATCAAGTTTATCGATACCGGCTGCGGCATCGAAGAAGAAAACCTTGAACGGATCTTCGAGCCCTTCTTTACCACCCGCGAAAAAGGTACCGGCTTGGGACTGGCCATTACCAAGCAGATTATTGAGCAACACCAGGGCAGCATTCGCATGGACAGTGCGCCTGGCAAAGGGACCAGGGTGACGATCCGTCTGCCTCTGGTCAGGGAGGAAATCTGATGAGTGGCAGCCGCATCATGCTAATTGACAACGAAGTCGGCCTGTGCCGAATGATGGAGGCGGTCCTCAGGGATCAGAGCTACCGGGTCAAGGCCTATACCAACCCAGTCCAGGCGGTTGCTGACTTCACGGCCGGCGATTTTGATCTCATCGTGACCGACATCAAAATGCCCGAGATGGACGGACTGGAAGTGTTGCAGCACATCCGCAACCGGGATCCGGAAATTCCCGTCATCATGATTACCGCATTTGCTACCGTGGAGATGTCGATCCAGGCGCTGCGCCGGGGAGCCTACGACATGCTCACCAAGCCCTTTGAGCCTGACGAGCTTCTGTTTCGCGTCAAAAACGCCCTATCACATCATGAACTCGCCGAAGAAAATCGTGAGCTCAAAGAGGAGCTCTCCGGCAAGTTCAAATTCGACAATATTATCGGCACCTCCTCTGGCATTCAGAGCCTGCTCGAACGCGTCACCAAAGTGGCAGTCCGCGATACGTCGGTTTTAATTACCGGTGAATCCGGTACCGGCAAAGAACTGATTGCCCAGGCTATCCACCATAATTCGCCGCGGCAGCATCACAAATTTGTCGCCCTAAACTGCGGGGCCATGCCGGAGAATATTCTGGAAAGTGAGCTCTTCGGCTATCGAAAAGGAACCTTTACCGGTGCAACCGAAAACCGCAAAGGTCTGCTTGAGACAGCTGATGGCGGCACCCTGTTTCTTGATGAAGTCGGCAATCTGCCAATGAATATGCAGAAAACCCTGCTGCGATTCCTACAGGAGCGGGAGTTCCGTCGCCTCGGAGATACAACGCCAACCAAAGTTGATGTCCGTCTGATCTCAGCGACTAACTCTGATCTCACCGCTGAAGTTTCCCAGGGCACATTCCGCGAGGATCTGTTTTACCGCTTTAATGTCATCAACCTCCACCTGCCGCCGCTCAGGGAACGGCGGGAAGATATCCCTCTGCTGATCAGCCATTTTATTCGACTTCAGAATGCCAAATTCGGCACCGATTTCAAAGGCCTGACTCCGGAAGCCATGGAGTCGGCCCGCAACTACGCCTGGCCGGGTAACATCCGGCAGCTGAGGAACGTCGTCGAAGCCGCCATGACCATCTCCAGCGGCAACTATATCGGCCTGCCGGAACTTGCACAATTGATCGAAACTGGTCACGTCTCAGCCGATCCGGACCAGGTCGATTACTCATCGGCGCTGGCACGCTTCGAAACCGACTACCTGACCCACTTGTTGCGCAAGCACAACGGAAATGTCGAAGAAGCCTCGGCCGAAGCCGGCATGAATATGGCGACCATTTACCGTAAACTGAAAAAATACGGCATCAAAAAGAAAGAGATCGAATAGCCGCCGTTGCGCAGAGACAAATCTACTTTGCGATAATGCAAAACCCTCTTTTGCATTATCGCAAAGCACCGGAAGCCCCTCTTGCCTGTAACTTTTCAATCATTTTCAGGACTTTAGCTCGCAGCAAGAGCAAAAAAGCCCGGAACCGGGTCGGATGACGACAAACCCGAACTCCGGCTTTGCATTTTTGCAAAACATCCTGAACGACCCGCCACTTTGCAGCCATCCAAAAATCGACATAACCTGCCACAGATATTGATCTTTTTCTTTTTTACTTAAATATTTTAGGCTTGGTACGGAGTTTGCTAATTTACAAAAGTGTGTGGCTCCATACAGGGTCCGGCCTGGTTGTACAAACAGGTCCTGGCCGGGCCCAATTTTTCTTCCTACTTTTGGAGGCGAGAATGCACAATTCAGTTGTCTGCCCTCATTATGGTCGTGATGAAGATGCCTGCGACGTCGGCTGTGGTTACATTTCGTCACATGATGCGAACATGATCATCCGCTACTGTTCTTCTGATTACGAAGGTTGCCATAAATATCGTCAGCTGAGTGAGCGTTCAAAACAGGCCTTTCCCGACAAGAATGGCAATACAACAAAGGCTCCAGCGGTGAAAGACGCCCACTGCCCACCTACGCTCGGACTCTTCAGTTATGCGGTGTCCGCATCTGTTTTTTCCTTGTCTCAACTAGCGATCTTCAATATTGATTTGCGCATTCTATGCGTCGTGGTCTTTGCCGCAGCCTTCACTCAGGTCATCACCGGCCTATCTCAGCTTAGAAAAAATCCCTTGCAGGGGATCGCCTTCAGCGGGATCGGACTTTTCTGGATTTCCATGCTGGCCTTCGATGTTCTCCCGCATGCCGGCTTCGGATTCGTTCCAGGCCCCCTGCCCATGGTCGGATATCTCGTCGTTTGGGGGCTATTCAGTCTAATTATCTCACAGGGGGTTGGTGACCTGTCACGTATCTGTCGGGTTGTTTTTACCCTGTTCATGACTTTTCTGATGTTGCTGGCCGTCGGCCATGCCATTAGCAGCTTTGCCGTCCTGCAATTTGCCGCACTGGTCGGCATTCTCAGCAGCCTGCCCGGGTTTGTTCTTGCAACACAGCAGTTCTACCACGAGGCACTCAAAGCCAGCATGCCGGATATCACTGATACCAACAAGGCTATCTGAAACGGTGGTGCCTGAGGTTATACCCGACGCTGCCGGACGTTCTGCTTGACAGCAGAGACGAACGCCGCTAATTTTAAACAGAGAGTTAACTGGCAATTTGTTGTGGACGCAAGGTTCCGCTAGTTGCATGCAACAATGCATGACAAACCTCAGGCACACAGGGTCGGCAACCCTGACACGGGCTCAACGATGAACTCGAAACTCAGCCTCCAGATGACTTTACTCGGACTCGGCGTACTGGCATTTTATGCTGGGATGCTGGCTACCGGACGTGTTTCTATCGAAGTCCTCCCTCAGTTTGCCGTATCAGCGGTCATTTTTCTCTGTTCAGGACGTTTCATGCGCCAGATAGCTGCAAAACTCCCCGGCAAAGAAACCGAAGAAACCGAAGCCAAGCCCGAACCCGACTGGGAACTGCGGACCCTGATCCTCAACTGGGTTGCAGCCGCAACCATCGTCAGCATTGTCGCCCTGTTTCTCGTCAAACCCGCCGGGATGACGTTTCCCGAGTTGGGGCAATTTTTCCTTGAGACCGATTTCGCCCCGGAAATCACCGTTCCCTTCGCACCCTGACGCTGGTCGGCCAAAGATATTAATGATGTCGATGTCCGCAGGCACCGATTCACGCACGGCGTCTCGATATCTGTCAGGCAGAGCCCAGTGTGGACTGATGAGGTCAAGAGGCTTCCGTTGCCAAGGTAAGAGCCTCTTCGCTGTCTCGAAAAATTTCCATTCAAGCCCAACTGAGAAAAAAAGATCACAGGAGCATTTTTTTTGTTGACATATATAACCTGTTTGGTTATATATAAAACAACCTTCCTGTTGTGGCAGGCGGGAAGGTCAAATTCATAAGCTTTCTTCAAACGATACCTCCTGAGACTCGCCCCATGATCCCCCCTCCTGGATCATGGGGCTTTTTTTGATTCGGGGGGGAGTAAGGAAAAGCAGAACAGTGCTTCTGCACAAAACAAAGTCTTCAAGGAGATTTTATCGAAAACTTCTTGCGCTCGGGATACTAACCTGAGGAAAGAACCAGGGAATCAGGACTTAGGTAATGACCAATTGTAGCGAACGGCCAGCAGGCGAACCCCAATCACTGCAGTTGCGGAAGCCAGAATGGCTGTTGATCGTCCCGCGCCGAGTTCCTCAAGAATGATCAGGATCACCCCGCCTGCGACACAAGCCGAGGCATAAATCTCCCGGCGAAGAATTAATGGCACCTGATTCGCCAGAACATCGCGCATCAAACCACCGGCGGTGCCGGTCATCACGCCCATTAAAACGGCACCAACCACACCAATCTGGGAATCGAGTGCTTTGGTGGTCCCGATCACGACAAAGGTCCCCAACCCGAAAGCATCAAAATAGAAAAGCGGTTTTTCGAAGGATGCAAAGCGATCCTTGGCAACAAAAACAATGAGAGAAATCACCAGGGCGAGAATAATGTAGGTTTCATTCTGCAGAGAGAACGGTGGCAGATCATTGAGCAGCAGGTCACGCAACGTTCCTCCACCGACGGCCGTGACTACCCCGAGGACTAAGACACCGAACAGGTCCATTTTCTCGCGAATGCCGAGCCAGGCCCCCGAAGCGGCAAAGGCCGCCGTGCCGATCAGGTCAAGGACATAGAGGATGCTCATAGGAAAGAAGGCCCCTAAGACTTATGAAAACATGACCAATGGATGTTGCACGAACGCTATCTCGATGTCAATGGCGGCTAATCGTTGATGGCGAAACATTCTAGTATCCTGTGCCGATAGGGTTTTGAAGGCTTGCGTTGGACTTTGACGTGCCAGCAAGTCACCCCAAAGAAAAAACAACCAAAGGCCGGCAGATTTTAGGTTCCAGGGCACAAAGAAATAAACGCGCGTTTCAACTCCTCGGAGCGGTAAAAGGCTCTTTTTTATCGCTCCCTGCCGGCCGCCAATAAAAAAATGGCCCCGCGCGGAGCGGGGCCATTGGGAATACGTATTCGCTTGTTGGCCTAATCGACAGCCCTTTGCAGTTCCAGTTCCTCTTCCTCGAATGCAGGAGCGACTTCCGGAACTTCGGCCCTGCGGGTCCGCAATGAGCCGGCCAGCATGGCGCCGACCATCAAAAGAATGCCGGCCGCGGCAAATGACATGGTGTAGCCACCTGTCTTGACTTGCAGCATTTCCGAAACACGCACCAGGGCGAAAGCGCCAATCCCCCACGCCGAGAAGAGAATGCCGTAGTTCATGCCGAAATGCTTGGCGCCCCAGAGGTCCTTCGCGAAGGACGGGAAGAGCGCCAGGTTGGTCCCATAGTTGAACACCATGAAGGTGACCAGCAACGGCATGGCGAAGGCGCTGGTGTAGACGCCATCGATAACCGGGATGGCAAGAAACATCAGAACGGCCTGGAAGACCAGCATGATGACCAGGGTGTTGGCGCGGCCAAGTTTGTCTGATACGACACCGGCGACGATCCGTCCTCCAGCATTGCCAACCGCCATGATGGCCACAACCAGGAAGGCCAGTTCGCCCATGCTCGCCTTGGCCAGGCCGGTAGCGCTGCCGATAACCATCAGGCCGGCACCCGCACCGATGAAGAAGCAGGCCCATAAGACATAAAACTTGGCGGTTTTCAGCACTTCGCCGGGACTCTTGTCAGCCACTGTCACTGCCTTGACAACGGAATTGGCTGCGACAGGATCGGCAATATAACCTTCCGGCGGATTTTTCAGGAACAGGGCAAAGAAACTGACGATTGCGGTAAATCCGACGCCGAAAAACAGCATCGATTTCTGCAGACCGAAATTGGCCAGCAGATATTGGGCGAGCGGAGCAATATAGACTGACGCCAAGCCAAACCCGGCGACCACGATCCCGGCAATCAGGCCGGTTTTCTTCGGCGGAAACCATTTGAGGGCGGGCGGAGTTGCTGCCGAATAGCCGAAACCAATGCCCATACCGGCCATGACGCCAAAACCGACGATCCAGCCCCAGTAATTGGTCGTCTGGGAGATAGCGATGAAACCAACACCGGTCAGCAAGCCACCGATGATGGCCGTAACCCGCGGCCCGAACTTGTCTTGAACCTTGCCGGCGACGATCATGGCAAAAGCGAAGACCAGGCAGGCCGTCGCATAGGGATCATTGATGGACGCCTTGTCCCAGTTGAAAGCTCCTGGACCACCAGTCACGATGGATTCGCTGATTGCGCCCTTGAAGATACTCCAAGTATAGAGAATACCCAGGGCGAGGTTGATGCCTGTACCGGCCAATGCGACGGTCCAGCCACGACGATACGATACTTGTTCGTTACTCATGCTTACCTCCTTGTTTATCGGTAAAGGGTCTTCAAAGTTACGCTTCATCATCATTTGGACCTGGAGTTTGAGTGGCCAATTGGCCTTGATCTCACCGATGAGTGGTTTTTCAAGGCACTTTTTGCGGGAAGCAGGGAACTGGCTCATCGTGTCAATCCTCCGGGTATTTGCCATCCGACAACCATCGTTCTGGAGCATATCAATGGCAACCGCCGTACCAAGCTGGGCCAACTTCTTAAAAAAATTATTCGTGTTTTATTTCAATTATTTAGGAAGGCAAGAGCGTGAGAGGAACCGGTTGCCGATCTCGCCTCGATTTGCATTTATGCAAATCGAGGCAAAAACCAGCGGTGCCGCCGCGACCGGGCTTAAGCGGGCATGTCACATCAAAAAAACGTCAACCCCCACGGAAACCGGCTCCGCCGGATTCCCCGGTTCTCCATAAAACAAGGTTTTGCATTGTTGCGAGAGCGATCGGGAAACTTTTTGCAAAGGTGCAAAAAAACGCCGCCCCGGGCAAGGGCGGCGCAGATCACGCAGAGAGGGAGGTCAGGCTCGGGAAACGAAGCGACCCTCACGGGTATCAACCTTGATTTTTTCCCCGGCAGCCAGATAGGCCGGGACCTGGATTCTCAGCCCCGTTTCCAAAATAGCCTCTTTGGCCTGGGCCTGGGCCGTGGCATTCTTGATTACCGGGTCGGTTTCCGTGACTGTCAGTTCAACAATCATCGGCGGTTCAATGCTCACGACCTGACCCTCAAAAATTCCGAGAACCACATCGGTGCCATCCAGCAGGTAGCCACTCACCGGCTCGAACATGTCGGCTCCGATCTCGAATTGTTCATAACTCTCGAGTTCCATAAAGACCCCCTGATCGCCATCGGCATAGAGGAATTGTCCCTTGCGCTTCTCAAAATCGGCTTCATTGACCCGTTCCCCCGCCTTGAAGGTCTTCTCCAGAACCTGGCTGGTCAACAGATTGCGGTACTTGACTTTGATCAGGGTGCTGCCGCCGCGCGCCGAAGGGCTCTGACTGCTTGTTTCCAGAACAAGACAGGGTGAATTGTCAAGCTGGATCACCTGGCCGCGTTTGAGATCGTTAGATGTCATATTTTCATCTCCTTTTTCTGTCGCATTTTTAAGAGCCGGAATTTAACACAGGAGGACTTACCCAGACAATCTATATCCGGGGCTTCCTGCTGGTGTTTCCAAGACGTTTGGCTAGAGCATCCCAGAAGAGGCTTTTGTCCCGCTCCTTGGCCGTATGTGGCCAGAGGCTACGCAAGGAACCGTTTTGTCTTACCTGCGCAGGGGGCATATGCAAATCAAGATACGAACCCTCAATTTACCGGTGACATCTGTCGTTAGCTGTGCTTAAATGTCACGTTTTTAGGCCTCGCGCCGACATAAAATCAAGGAGCAATCCCATGTACAGCTGTGCCGACCTCAAAAAAGGGCTCAAAGTGATGATCGACGGCGAACCGCACGTCATCGCTCAGTTCGATTTCACCAAGCCGGGCAAGGGCCAGGCCCTCTATAAATGCAAACTGCGCAACATGATTACTGGCGCCCTGTTCGACCGCACTTACCGCTCCGGTGAATCCTTCGAACCGGCCAGCCTGGAAGAACGCGACATGCAGTATCTTTACCAGGACGAATCCGGCTATGTCTTCATGGACAACAAGACATATGAGCAGACAGTGCTTGACGGGGAAACGCTCGGTGACGACAAGTACTTCCTGGTCGACAACATGGAGGTCAAGATCCTGCTGTTTGCCGAGCGCGGCATCGGCGTCACCCTGCCGAATTTCGTCAACCTGCGCGTCACGCAGACGGACCCCTGGGTAAAAGGCGATACCGCCGCCGGCAACAATAAACCGGCCACCGTAGAAACCGGCTACACTCTGCAGGTCCCTTCATTCGTCGATGAAGGGACCTTGATCCAGATTGATACGCGCACCGGAGAATACGTGACGCGCGTCAAGGAATAACAACGGCAGCTGGCGGCAGGCCTTTGTTTGGGCACATCTTTCCCCCTGTTCCGTCGCACGATGCAATTATGCCTGAACCGAATTGGACACTGGCCCGCAAAAAGCCCATTCTTCAAAAAAGAGCCCGGATCATCCAGGAGATCCGGGCGTTTTTCATTGTCGGCGACTTTATCGAAATCGAGACGCCACACCGCATCCCGGCTAACGCCCCCGAACCGTACATCGACGCAGTTGCGAGTGAAAACTGGTTCCTGCAAACCTCCCCGGAACTGGCCATGAAGCGACTGTTGGCTGCCGGCTATGAACAATTGTTCCAGATCTGTCGGGTCTGGCGCGGAGAGGAAAGGGGCAAACGGCATCTTCCTGAATTCAGCATGCTTGAATGGTACCGTTCGCATGCCGACTATCATACCTTGATGGCCGACTGCATCGAACTGTTCCGTCATCTCATCCCGGAGCAGAGGCTCTCCTGGCAGGGACAGTCCATCAACCTTGCACCACCCTGGGAAACCCTGAGCGTCCATGAAGCCTTTGCCCTTTATACCGATAGCACTCCGGAAGAAGCACTGCGGGGAGGCCGCTTCGAAGAGCTCCTGACGTTTGCCATAGAGCCCCGTCTGGGGCAGCACAAGCCGACCTTTCTGACCGAGTATCCCGCCGAACTCGCCGCGTTGGCACGCAGGAAACCGGGGAATCCCGCCGTTGCCGAACGTTTCGAGCTCTATTTGTGCGGGCTGGAACTGGCAAATGCTTTTTCCGAACTCACCGACCCAACAGAGCAACGCCTGCGCTTTGCACGCGACCAGAAGCTCAGGCAAGCCGCAGGCAAGCCTCCCTATCCAGCGGCGGCCAAATTTCTGGATGAAATGGCGACCATGCCTGATTCCGCCGGTATCGCGCTCGGCCTCGATCGGTTGATCATGCTACTGACCGATTGTGAAGACATTGCGCAGGTGGTCGCTTTCCCTCCGGAGATGCTTTAGACCGCCCTCCGTCGAGACACGTTTAAATTTCCCGGCCTGGCAGCAGAAAGCCCTTGTTTTCAGGAAACATCCGATATTAAGATAACCTGTGAGAACTTTCCCGCAAAACCGGATGAATTGACTCATGCAATCAGCTCCAGACACCTTTCTCATCCAGGCCTGCCGCACCCTGTTCGGTCAGAATGTCAATCTAAGCCGGGAATTCCTGGCTTATCTTCAGCCTAGCGGGGCAAAACTCGCCTATCGCACTCAAGTCAAGGCCCACCATCCCGACCGTTTCTGCAATGCGCCGCCGCATGTCCGCCAGCGCCAGACAGAACGTTTCCGGGAAATTCATCAGGCTTATGGTTTGCTGAAGAATTTTCTCGAAGGCCGGCAGCCTGGCGGCAGGGGAGCATCGGCCTCGACACCCTTTCGCAAATCAAAGCCGGCAACTGCGACCAGACCGTCGTCTTACGCACAACAAAGCCGCAGCCGGACAGCCTCTGCTCCGCACCAGAATCGGGTACCTGCTATCCCCTTGGAATACGGGATGTTCGCCTACTACTCGGGCAAAATCTCCTACCAAGACCTCATCCAGGGCCTGATCTGGCAACGCCGACAGCGCCCCGCCCTGGGTGATATCGCCAGGCAATGGGGTTGGCTCACAGATCTTCAAATCAGTCAAATCCTCACCCATCGCGGGCATTCCAGGCGTTTTGGCAGGAAAGCCGTCGAGCTGAACCATCTGCAACCTTATCAGGTTAAAGCGCTCCTCGCTTACCAGAGGTCGCAGCAGCAGAAACTGGGGCAGTTTTTCGTCAAAAAAGGCTTGATGAGCCAATTTGACGCCGATCAGTTAGCCGGCAAGCTGGCCAACCACAACGCCCGGCTAGGCAAACAGAACTATTAGCCTTCGGGCAGATCGATTATACGGCCTTGCAGCGTGCGAATCCGCAGCTTCTCGGCCGAACCCACCAACCGATCCCGCGTCAGAACCAGTTTCCCTTCACCACCCGGCGGATCGAACATGTAAGCGGGAATTCCCAGACCGGACATGCGGCCGCGCAGGGCCTCGACAATCTCCAGGCCCCGTTCCACAGCCACCCGGAAATGCAGGGTCCCTTTGGCCAGATCCATCTGATGCAGATAGTAAGGTCTGACCCGCATGGTCAACAGGGTTCGGAAAAGGGCAAGCATGGTTTCATGGTCATCGTTCACACCGCGCAGCAGGACAGTCTGGTTGCCGAGCGGAATGCCGGCGTCGACCAGCCGGGCACAGGCTTCAGCCGACTCTGGCGTCAATTCGCGGGGATGATTAAAATGCGTGTTCAGGTAAAGTGGCTGAAAGTTGGCCAGTTTGCCGCACAGAACCGAAGTTATCCTCTCCGGCAATGTCACCAGGACGCGGCTGCCGATGCGAATGATTTCGACATGCGGTACACGCTTCAGGCGTGCCAGAATATCAATCAGGGTGTCATCCTCCAGCAGCAGTGGATCGCCTCCGGTCAGGATCACATCGCGGATGCCGGGCTGTCCCGCAATGTAATCGATCCCTTCAATCACCTGCTGGCTTGAAAAACAGAGTTCGGAACGACCGACCCGGCTCTTGCGGGTGCAGAAACGGCAAAATCCGGCGCAGGTTCCGGCGACCATCAGCAGAGCCCGGTCAGGATAGCGGTGCACAATAGCCGGAACGGGGGCAAATGCCGCCTCGTTAAGAGGATCTGCGAACAGCCGGTCCGCAACCAGTTCCAATGGATCGGGCACGCACTGCCGCCAGATCGGATCGCCCGGCTCTTCGATCAGGTTCAGATAGTGCGGCGTAATCAACATCGGATAGCGCTCGGCAGCCGCCTGCAGGGGAACCGGGTCTATGTTGAAATATGTCACCAACTGCGAGGGCTGCGAAATGCTCGCCGCCAATTGTTTTTTCCAAGTGCTCACAGCGACCATCAATCGGTGGAAGGTAAACATTTACGGGAGGACTTTAGCCGCCTGAACAGCCGGCGGCGCGACGCCCGACCCGGGTCCGGTCCAGGAGACAATCCCCACGACATCAAGATTTCCGCATATCGCCCACCGTGGTCCGGTCCTCGCCTTCCAGAAACCACCAGGTGCTGACGATCAGGGCCATCAGCAGGAGATCACGCAGCAAAGCCGTGCCTGGACCGGTGTCGGACTCTCCGCCTGGATCGAAGCAGCCACAGTCAATATCCAACTCGCGCAGTAAGACCGAAACCAGGGCAATCATAAAACTGATATTCAGACTACCCAGCACCAGCAAAGCGGCTCGAATGCCCAAGTTGAGCACCAGCAGTATCCCGCACAAAATTTCGATATAAGGCAGCGTCGCTGCAATCAGATAATTGAACGCATAGGGCAGGAGTTGGTAAGCGGCGACCTGGCTGGCGAAGGCGTTAATATCAAGCGCCTTGAGCATCCCCGCATATAGGAAAACCCCACCGAGCAGCAAACGCCCCATATGAAAAAAAACCTGACGGGAGAATTTCACCGGACACCTTTTGTAACCGCCAGACCGGCGGCCTGCCACTCGGGGAAACCGCCTTCATAGATGCGCACATCCCGATAGCCCTCACTGATCAGCAGCATGGCCAGATCAAAGGAATCCTGACAGCCGTAACCGCTGCAATAAATGATCAGGATCCGGTCATGCGGGATCCGCTGACGAAAATCAACCAAACCCTCATCCGGATCGAGCATGGGGATGGAAGCGGCTCCGGCAATGTGTCCTAACAGGTAAATATCGCGAGGGCGGGCATCGACCACTGTCGCGCCTCGCTCGCGCAGAGCTTTGACTTCATCTAGTAGGACCGGAACCGGAAAGGTCGTCATATCATAAACTTGCAATGAATCCTTGGCGGCAGGAGTCACCCGGCCGGCAAAGGCATTGAAGAGCAGTTGGTGGTTCACTGCCACGCCTAGCAGACCCGCGCAGACGACCAGCAGGACAGCCTGCAACACAACTGTGCGAAACCGTTTCATGCTTTTACTCGTCGGGTGATTCTTCCATCTGTGGGGCAAGGTTGCCGAGCATCTCCCGCAACGATCTGAGTTCTCTGGCGAGTTCATCGATACGCATGTGGGCGGAGGTCAACTCATCGTTCAATTCATCAATCAGCCTGGACTGGTGAGCGTAACGCTCTTCAAGATCGGTCAAACGCCTGGAATCCTTTGTCATGTTATCTTCCTCCGGTGAGGCACATGCTAGCAGAACGCCGCGTCTGGCGCAATTGATTGAGAAGTCCGGTGGAAAGGCTTGATACGATTGCAATATTTTCAAAAATTGCTATCATGAGCGAACAAGTCAAGTTTAGTCCCTTTCCACGAGATATGTTTATGCCGATTTACCTTGGGCGCAGCCCGGTGCTCCTCTCCCGCTTGACCCACATGACCCTTTTGTTCTCCGTTGTCCTGCTGTGTACCCAGCCCGTCATGGCGGAGGTCCCCCGCCACCGGCACGGTGAAGCCGTTGACATGCAGCCTAATCCTACGGGAGAAATGCCCAAGACACCAAGTGCTGCCACGCCCCACGCCGGCATGCCCCATGACCCAGCCGCCATGCCACATGACACGCCTCACGCGGGGCAGGCCATGCCGCAGACCAGTGATTCTGCAGCAGAGCATGTCCACCCTGCTCCGTCTGAAGCCATTCCGAGCGCGGTCGGACTGGATGAAAAACTCGGCGAAAAATTACCTCTCAACCTGATGTTTTCCGATGAACATGGGCAGCCGATCCGGCTAGCAAGCCTGGTCACCAGACCCACGGTGATCGCACCTATCTATTACCGCTGCCCGAATGTCTGCCACTTTCTGCAGGGCGACCTGGCCCGCGTGCTGCCGCAGCTTAAGCTTAAACCGGGTGAAGATTTCCAGGTGATCTCGATCAGTTTCGACGAAAGCGAGACCCCTGAACTGGCCCGCCGCAGCCGCGCCACCTATATGGCGGCCATGAACGATGCCCTGCCTGAGAGCAGCTGGCGATTTCTGACCGGCAGTCTCGATCAGATTCAGGCGTTCACTGAAGCGATCGGCTTTCGTTACCAGCGGGTCGGCGCCGATTTTGCGCACCCGGTCGCGCTGGTAGTCGTTTCCCCGGAAGGACAGATCATCCGTTACCTGCATGGCACCCACGTGCTGCCCAAAGACCTGACCCTGGCCCTATACGAATCCAAATCGGGAAAGGTCGGCACCACCATTCGCAAGGTGGTACAATACTGCTTCAGTTTCGACCCGGAACAGAAAACCTATGTGTTCAATCTGCTCAGAATCTCGGCAACCATCATCCTGCTGACTTTGGGAGTATTTCTGGCGTTCCTCATATTGACCGGCAAAAAGAAGGGCAAGGTTTCCAAGCATGACTGACATGACATCCGCGGTTCGGACCGAGCGTGGTTTTTTCGGCGAGGCGAATTACTCCGGAATCTTCGGCTGGATCTTCTCCACCGACCACAAGCGCATCGGCCTGCTCTACTTCTGGTGCATTATCGCTTTTTTTTGCGTCGGCGTCGCCCTCGGGGTGCTGATCCGCCTCGAACTGTTCGCACCCGGCGAAACCATCATGACCGCCCAGACCTATAACGCCACCTTCACCCTGCACGGCGTGATCATGATCTTCCTGTTCATCATCCCCGGCATCCCTGCTGCGTTCGGCAACCTGATCATGCCGATCCAGCTCGGCGCCAGGGATGTGGCCTTCCCCAAACTCAACCTGTTTTCCTGGTGGCTCTACATCACCGGCGCCATCCTGGCCATCACCTCGCTGTTTACCGGCGGCGGACCGCCCGATACCGGCTGGACCTTCTACGTCCCGTTCAGCGCGCAGACCACCACCAACGTCTCGCTGGCAGCGGTCGCGGTCTTCATTCTCGGCTTTTCCTCGATTCTGACCGGACTGAACTTTGTGACGACCATCCATCGGCTGCGCGCCGAGGGCATGACCTGGATGCGCATCCCGTTGTTCACCTGGTCGCTTTACGCCACGGCCTGGATCCAGATTCTGGCGACCCCGGTGATCGGCATCACCGTCGCCCTGCTGTTTGCCGAACGCATGCTCGGCACCGGCCTGTTTGATCCGGCCCAGGGCGGCGATCCGATCATGTTCCAGCACCTGTTTTGGATCTACTCCCACCCGGCGGTCTATATCATGGTGCTGCCCGGCATGGGAGTGGTCTCGGATATTATTCCGGTTTTCTCCCGCAAACCAGCCTTCGGTTACAAAGCGATCATCGTCTCGAGCCTGGCGATCGCTTTCGCTGGCTCGCTGGTCTGGGCACACCACATGTACACCAGTGGCATGTCGGACGTCGCGGTCATGGTTTTTTCCTTTCTGACATTCATTGTCGCCATTCCCTCGGCAATCAAGGTCTTCAACTGGCTGGCGACCATGTACCAGGGTTCGATCCTGCTCGACCCGCCGCTGCTCTACGCGCTCTCCTTCATCCTGCTATTCACCATCGGCGGACTGACCGGCCTGGTTCTCGGCGCGGCCGCCACCGACGTGCATGTGCATGACACCTACTTCGTGGTCGGCCATTTTCATTTCGTCATGTTCGGCGGCACCGGTATGGCCTTCTTCGCCGCTATGCACTACTGGCTACCGAAAATTTACGGCCGAATGTACGACAAGACCATCGCCACGGTTGCCTGGGGCGTTATATTCATCGGTTTCCTTATCCTCTATGTCTCGATGAAAGTGGTTGGCATGATGGGCATGCCACGCCGCTACTATGACTACGTTCCCGAGTTCACCGGTCTCAACCAGCTGGCGACCTTCGGTTCCTGGGTCCTAACCCTTGGCTTGATCCTGATGTTCGTCAACATCATCCGCGGCTGTTTTCGGGGTGATCCGGTCGAGAGCAACCCATGGGGCGGCGCCAGCCTGGAATGGCAGGTCCCCTCACCGCCGCCAACCGAAAACTTTGATGAGGATCCGATCGTCACCCATGGTCCCTACGACTTTAAGAAGGCGGGGATCCTATGAGCGGCCATGTGCACAAGGATTATATCGGCGCCAAGTTCGGCATGTGGCTGTTCCTGTTCACCGAAGTGCTGCTGTTCGGCGGCCTGTTTATCCTCTATGCCGTCTACCTGGCTAACTATCCACAGGAATTTATCTCCGCCGGCGCCGAGCTTGATGTGCGCTTCGGTGGTGGCAACACTCTGGTGCTGCTAACCAGCAGCCTGTTCGTTGCCGTCTCAATTACCGCGCTGCGAACCGGCAAGGTTAAAATGACTCTTAGCCTGCTCGGCGGCACCGTCGCCTGCGCCGTGCTGTTTATGGTCAACAAGTTTTTCGAATGGGCCGCAAAAATCCAGCACGGCATCTACCCAGGTTCGGAACATCTCAAGGAAATGCTCCCGGGCGAGATGGTGTTTTTCAATCTCTATTACCTGACCACTGGCCTGCACGGTATCCACGTGGTCATAGGCGCCCTGCTGCTGCTCTGGACCATGGTCCTGATCAAGACTGGCCGGGTCAACGCCGAAGATTGGGTCGTCCTCGAAAATGCCGGCCTCTACTGGCACCTCGTTGACCTGATCTGGATCTTTATTTTCCCGCTCTACTACCTGATTTTGCATTAAGTAGAGCTGGAAGCGACGAAATGAAAGCGGGGTTGTCATGTCGGAAGAAACTGCCCATATCGTCCCCTACAGGACCTTCCTGATTGTCTGGATCGCCCTGCTGATCCTGACCGGAGTCACTGTCTGGGTCGCCCAGTACAACCTTGGTGCGCTCAACATCTGGGTGGCGCTGGGGATTGCTACGTTCAAATCCGGGCTGGTGGTTGCCTATTTCATGCACATGAAGTATGAGCACTGGCTGTTTAAAATAGCCCTCTTCGCGACTCTGGCCATTCTCGCGATCTTTATCGGTCTCAACTTCTTTGACGTGCTGTATCGTTAGTCCGGAGATTTGCCGTGAAACCTTCCTCATTTGTAACCACGACCGAAGCTGTCGATACCGCCTTCTACGTCATCTTCGGCATCAGTGCCGTCAGTCTGCTCGGCATCATCGTGGCTATGGTTTATTTTGTCTGGCGCTATAACCGCAAGCGTCAGCCGCAGCCGATCAGCCAGAAAGACCACAACGTCTGGCTGGAAATTACCTGGACCATCATCCCGACCATCCTCGTCATGGTGATGTTCTGGTACGGCTGGGAAGGCTACCTGTCGCTGCGACGTATCCCGGACGGTGCCATGCCGGTGACTGGCTCGGCCCGCATGTGGTCGTGGTTGTTCACTTACGAGAATGGTAAAACTGCTGACAAGCTGTTTGTACCCGTCGGGCAACCGGTCAAAGTGAAATTGATTGCCGAGGATGTGCTGCACAGCTTCTACGTGCCAGCCTTCAGGGTCAAGCGCGACACCGTGCCGGGCATGCCGACCTACGCCTGGTTCGTCGCCGACAAGCCGGGCAGCTACAACCTGTTCTGCGCCGAGTACTGCGGGGTCGGCCATGCCGACATGATCACCACCGTCGAAGCCCTGCCTGCCGAAGAATTCGAGACCTGGCTGGCCGCCGCACCAGCGGCAGGCGAGACCGGTCTCGCCCTCCTGCAGAAGCATGGCTGCCTGGGCTGCCATTCGCTGGACGGCAGCCGTAGTGTCGGACCGAGCTTCCAGGGAATCGCCGGACGTCAGGTCATCATCGTGACAGCAGGGGCAGAACGGACCGTTCTCTCCGATCGGCAGTATCTGGAAAAAGCGATCCTTGAGCCGGGGGTGGACATCGTGCAGGGCTATCCGCCCGCCATGCCGTCCTACGCCGGTCAGCTTGCCGATGCTGAGCTTGCGGATATTCTCGACTACCTGATGAACCTCGCTCATGAAGATGCCGCCATGGCGCAGAAACCTGGTGCAGCGACCCCGGCAGCCGAACCGGAAGCGGCGCCGCTCGAGACGATACCGCCAGCGCGCGGCGAAGAAGATGCTGACCGGCCGGCCGCCCCGCAGGCAGCCGCTACGGCCGAAGAACCCGCCGCACCGGTCGAATCCGCTGAAGCGCTGATCGCTAGGGGTGAAACGCTGGCCGAACAGAACGGCTGCCTCGGCTGCCACAGCCTGGACGGAAGCCGCCGGGTCGGACCAAGCCTGCAGGGCCTGGCCGGCAGCCAGCGCGCGGTAATCCGTGATGGCCAGAACCTGGCCCTGCTTGCCGACTCGGCCTACCTGGAACGCGCCATCCTCGATCCGGCGGCGGAGATCGCCGATGGCTATCCGCCGGCTATGCCGCCTTACGCACATCTGGGTCCGGCAGATATCAACGCGCTGGTCGCCTGGATGGAAAGTCTGAAATAAACCATGCAGAGCCGCAGCATACCTGTCATGAAACTTATCGCTCTCACCCGCTTGGTGCGTCTGCCGCTGGCCGCCATGGTCGCCCTGACCGCCCTGGCGGCCGGCCTGGCGAGCGGCCGGCATATTTCAGCCTTCACCTTGCAGGCTCTGACCTGGGGTGTTTTTCTGCTGGCTGCGGCCAGTTCGGTTCTCAACCAGGTTCAGGAGCGTTTCACCGATGGACTGATGCGCCGGACCTGCGCCCGGCCGCTGGCCAGTGGCGCCCTGTCTCCCGGCGTCGGCACCGGCATCGGCCTGCTGCTCGCCAGCGGCGGCCTGATCGTGCTGGCGGCCGGCACGAACCTGCAGACAACCTTGCTCGGTCTGGCGGCACTGGCCTGGTACCTGGCGGTCTACACGCCGCTCAAACGAATCACCTCACTGGCAGTGCTGGCCGGTACCCCTTGCGGCACTCTGCCGCCGATCATGGGCTGGCTGGCGGCCGGCGGCGATCTGAGCGCGCCCCAGCCGCTGGTGCTGGCTCTGCTTATGGTGCTCTGGCAGGTCCCCCATTACTGGCTGCTGGCTCTGCCCGACCGCGCGGAGTTGCAGGCCGCCGGCTTCAAGGTCCTGCCCAAAAGCCTGAGCGACCGCCAGCTGTTGCTGACCGCCCATCAGTGGATCCTCGGCCTGTCAGCAACAAGCCTGCTGCTGCCCCTGCTGGAACTGGTCCGGAATGCATTTCTGCAGGGCATGCTCTACGGGCTGGCTGCGGCTCTCGCTCTCTGCGCGACCTGGTTTTCGAGAAAAGTCCTGTTTGTCCACCGCGCCGCCCGCATACTGCGAATCGGGCTGCACATCTACCTGGCACTAATCCTGCTCATTCTCCTCATCGACCAGGGCCTGCTGCGCCTCTAGCGCCCTGTAATCCATAGGATTTCAAAGGATTGCGTAGGACTTTGCCCCGTGAGCAAGGTGCAAAAGACTATTTAACCTTGACCGCCTGGATTTCGAGATTGATGGTCACGTCGTCACCGACGACGAAGCCTCCGGTTTCCAGGGCCTTGTTCCATTTCAGCCCGTAGTCATGCCGCTTGATCACCGTGCCCGCCGAGAACCCGGCCCGTACGTTGCCCCAGGGGTCGGTGTTCACGCCGCGGAAGCTGCCCTTGAGGGCCACTTCCCTGGTTATGCCGCGAATGGTCAGGTCGCCGTAGACGGTAATGTCATCCCCCGTGCCCTCGATGCGCTTGCTGACGAAGGTCATCTCCGGATGATTGGCGGCATCGAAGAAATCGGCGCTGCGCAGGTGATCATCCCGCTTCTGCTCGCGGGTGTCTATGGAAGCGACCTGGACCGTGGCCCTTGCCGACCGGATCGACCTGGTCTCGGCATCGACTTCCAGTTCCCCCTGGTATTCGTTGAAACTCCCGTTGACCTTGAAAAACGTCAGGTGGTCGACGGTAAACTGAACCTGGGAATGGATCGGATCAACCTGGTAGACAGCCGCAACTGCAACTTGGGCCGAAAAAAGCAGACTAATTGTCAATATGGTGATGCGATTTATCATGGCAAATCTCCTTGTCATCTAAGGGCAAATAATCTCTCTTGCTATTCTGAGGGTGATTTGATACTAACAAAGTTATCTATAAAATAATAATATATACTTTTGATATTTTTTATAGTTTAAATTTATATTTTTAAGAACAACTCATCATGGGGGACATCATGACACTGGAACAGTTGCGGATGCTGGTGACAGTCGCCGAGGCCGGCGGCGTGCTGGCGGCCGCAGACACATTGCACAAAACGCAGCCGACGGTGAGTATCGCCATCAAAAAGCTGGAAGATGAGTTCGACTTGCGGCTGCTGAACCGGGAGGGCTACCGGGCTACCCTGACCTCAGCGGGTGAAGCCTTCTGCCGACAGGCGCGCCGGGTCCTCAGACAGAGTGAAATTCTCGCCGGCATGGCCCGCCATCTGGCGCGCGGTAACGAACCGGAATTGCGGCTTGCCATCGAGGCTATCTGCCCGCTGCCGCCGATACTGCAAATTTTGGCCGGTTGTGAAAAACAATTCCCCGACACCCGCTTCAACCTGATGGGCGACACCCTGTGGGGGGCCCTGGAACGCCTGCAAACGGGCGAAGCCGATCTGGCGATCAGTCCGTGGCTGGAAGAAAATCTGCAATTTGAATCCTTCCCAATCACCAGTGTCGTCCTGCTCACCGTGGCTTCACCCGGGTTCCGTCAGGCGCTGCCCAAACGGGCACTCGAACTGGACGATCTCAAGGAAGCGGTGCAGGTCGTGGTACGCGACAGCAGCCGCAAACCACGGCAGCAAAGCTACGGGTTCCTCCCGGACGGCCGTCACTGGTATGTCACCGACCATCTGACCAAGAAGGAAATCATCCTCGCCGGCATGGGCTGGGGGCGACTGCACGAGCATTTGATCGCCGAGGAACTGCGCAACGGCCG
>RRYU01000349.1_pt1 | contig 37223 bp, 43 predicted proteins | sample 2162651 | NCBI WGS metagenome assembly RRYU01 (sample SAMN10267283, study PRJNA491782) | microbial mat metagenome | isolation source: biomat in the production well | place: Japan: Minami-Kanto gas field, natural gas well KTG3 | collected 2017-06
ACGGGCAGGGAGACGTTTTCCCTATTGACTACTGACAGCCATATCAGGTTTTTTGTTTTGTCTGCTTAGTGCCTCCGGCAAGAAACTTTTCTGCCTAACGGAGGGGTGCAGCGTTTATTCCGGATACAGTCTGTTTGGACTTTCTTTCTACGTGTACGGCGCGATCGGATTTGCCCTGCTCTCCGTAACGCTTTTTCTTTACAACAAGAGCCCTCTGGTCAAAAAGCTTACGCCGGCGATAATGGTCGCCGCCCTGCTGATCGATAGCGTCTTTATTAGCTACCAACTGTTGTACTACAGGTGCTCATCCTGCCACGTTGTCGCCCTATTGCTTGGCCTAAGCATCCTCCCCCTACTTAGATGCCCTGCCCTTCAATGGAAGCCTCTCGTTCGTGGTGCCTTTGGGGTCTGGTTACTGCTCTTTTTCTCAGTCGGAATCATGATTGTAAAAGAGGTTGCCGTTCAACCCTGGTCGATCAATGGGAATGAGCAAGCATCCGTAAGGATATTCTTTAGCCCCACCTGTACCGCCTGTGAAGATACCGTTCGGGATCTTCTGCAGCGGGTGGAATCGGGTGACGATCTTGCTCTTATCCCAATTGCAAAGTCTCAGAAAGATCAGAGCCGAATAGCCTACTATCTGAAACAAAAAAGGTTAGGGAACGATGACTTGAACCTGCTTTTCGCTGACACAGAAAAATGTGAGCTGGGAAGCAAGGATTGGATGTGCCTTGAAAAGAACAAAATAGCTCTTTCCAGTCTTGGGGCCAGCAAGGTGCCTCTTGTTGTTTCAACAGGCCGTCTCCCCTTAAAACAAGAGGTCCACCTACCAGCGTTTGGCATCGACCCAGGGCTTTATTATCAGCCAATCTCACCCGACAACGGATGTAGTATTGACGTTTTAGAGCATGATTGCAGTCCGGGGATTTGAGTATGCCAAACCATCCAAAAGGCAATTTCAAACGACGAAGGATTATTGGGAAGAATTTGATTTTTCGTAAAGAGTCATGATCTGCCGTGAACTGCTTTTCGGTGACATCAGGAGATCCCGATAAAAATCGAACAGATTTGGCATCCCTTCCTGCTCGCTGACGTACCAATACACCTTATCTAAAACCTTCTTCTGTTGGCTCGTAACCATCAAGCCTTTGCCTTGCTTACCTTTCGTCGTAGACGCAAAGGCAATAGAGCTGAATTCGGGGATACTGACACTGAAAACACGGTTGTTCAGCAGATCTTTACCATCAAACGAAAATTCAATTTTTCGACCATTTAAGAAATGGGATATCCGATTGCTGCTATACGAAATGGTTGTTCGTCCCTGCCCCTCAAAAAATGGAAAGGAAACCGCCTTTACTTTGCCCTTCTCAACGACAGCTTTACGTCCACGTTGACCGATCAGGTTTGCCTTGAGTCCCCGACAACTCACTCTCTCACCGTTTGTCAAAGTTCTGGCGATATTTTTGTCTGCGGAGATCATGTAGTTTTCACGTTCCACACCATGAAGCTTTATCGCCTTTTCAAAAACCGGAGCACAGATATTGTCAAACCTTTCCTGAAAGGGATTCGCATAGCTCGAAAGGCTTTTTGCTGCAGCAAGTGTCACCTTTGCTCCAGGCGCTAAATCGCCAGCGTAAAGCTGAGATGTTGACAAAAAGAATACGGAAAAAAATAGGCAAACACGAATTTTCATCTACTCGCTCCCAAGCCAGCCTCGGTCAAAAATGGACTGGGTGTGTCATTGCTATCGGTAAAACTGAGATACAGGTTGTTGCAGGCACGGGTCATGCCGACATAAAAAAGACGCCTTTCCTCCTCTACATCTGAATCAGGGTACGGGCAGATACGGTTTTCGCAGGCAAGAATAACGACATTTTCGAACTCCAGGCCCTTAGACGAGTGCAGGGTCATGAGCTTGATCTTTGGCGGATTTTCCTCATCTCTTTTATTGTTGAGTAATTGTTTGACCATCAGGATTCGCAATCGCTCTTTCAGCGTTGAGTGCTTCATCTGCGCTATTGCGGACTCCGCCCAGCGCAACACCGGAATAGGTTTATTGGGGTCCTTGGCGCGGGAACTTTCGAGCCAACGGACAACACCGGTCAAAACAAGGCGAATCCGGCCGTTGTCGAGATTTTTATTCCACTCACCAAAGCGAACCGATAGGGCTTTTACGGTTTTTGAGGCTAACGGATTGTCGTTCAGCTTGGCTTGAACGTGCTTGTTTTCACAAGCGTAAGCGAGGCCTGGCCATCCATCTTTACGTGACACGTTTGCAGCTTCAACAAGGCCCTCAATGATCGGTGCTGAAATTCCCGCCCACTGGAGCGCTCCAACCCACCCCTTATGGCCCTTTTCCCCTGTAAGACCTTTGAGGATTGTCAAAAAGGTAGATGCCTCGACAGAATCCCAAAAACTGCCCCCCCCTACCCTTTTAAGTGTTAGACCTTCGGCACGCAGAGTTATTTCTGCGGCGTCAAGCAATCGATTTGTCCTGGCGAGCACACCCCAGCTTTCGTCCGGATTTGTTTTGATAATCTCGGCAATGCGACTCGCCTCATCCTCCCGGTCAAGGGCGCGTAAAATCTTGATCTGGCCCTTCAAATCCCGGTTGGCGATAATGTTTTTGGGAACTCGAGCCTTATTGTGAGCGATCAACCTGGTTGCATGGTTGATAATCAAGGGCGCACAACGGTAGTTTGTATCCAGCGAAACATGAGTAGCATTGCAGTCTTTTGCAAAGCGCATCATACCATTGTAGCCAAGCGCGTTTCGCCATCCGTAAATCGACTGATCGTCATCGCCGACAATGGTGACCTCGAGTCCCGCCTTTGCATGCTCCAACACCCATGCAAACTGAACCGCATCGGTATCTTGGCTTTCGTCAACAAGGAGACAGTCGGCATCAACAAGGGGTAGTTCACCCGCTTTCATTTTTTTCACAGCGATCAGCAAGAGATCAGCAAAGTCGTGCGCGTTGATCTGGGCCAGTAACTGCTGGTAGGACGCAAAAAGTTTATGTTCAGGGCTTTGTTCGTCGTAGGCGAAATCGAGCCGGCTCTTGGCATAGTCGATAATCTTCTGAGCATCATCGAAGCTCATACCTCGGACACCAGGGGTATGGTCACACGCCCTGCGAATCAAAGCGTACTGCTCACCGCCACTGATAGGGCGGATAGATATGCCGATTTTTCGCAGCTGACTCAATGCCAAAGAGTGAAAAGTCCCGGTTATGAGCCGGGACCCTGGGTTACTGTGGCTTTGTGATCTGATTCGCTGCTTGAGTTCATCGGCGGCATCCCGGGTGAACGTAACCGCGCAAACCCGTGCGGCCTGCTGGTCCAAGAGCAACGAGGCCTTGCTACTTAAAAGCCTCGATTTTCCAGACCCTGGGCATGCAGTCACAAGCAGGTTGCCGCTGGTGTTCATCGCCCTTAGTTGGTGTTGGTCTAAAACCATAAAGGCTTATTTAGCCGCCGTCAGTTTTTCTTCGACTTCTTCCTTGGCCGTAGACTCAGCTGCTGCCGGCAACTCAGTGACCTTCTTTGCTGCAGTTTTTTTTGCTGCTGGGGAGTCCTGGTTCGCGGCATTTCCTGTAGCCACCTCGACCGTCGCAGACGTTTCGCTCGACTGCACATCGTCGGTTCCCTGCATCAGTTTTCGAGTGTCAAACCAGAGTTGCCGTAGCCTCCCGGTCATTTTCACAGCTTGGCGCTGGCATTTGTAGATCCCCTGAGTATATTGACGGTTATCCAGGATGCCGTGAAGCCAAAGATTAGTAATATCTCCAACGAGCGCGTCAAGTTCGCTAATAACACCAAGCAGCTTTCCGGCGCTTGGAGAGGAAACTTTCGCCTGCACCTTGGTTGAGTGAGGGAAGCTGACGCTTGCACTGATACCATTGTCCTTCATCAACTTCTTCAGGCGGCTACGCTCAGCCGCAAAATCTTTAGCAACTGTGTCGATATTCGACTGCACCAACGCCTCTAGCTCATCAGCCTTTTCAGGGCTGGCATAAATCCGGACATTAAAAGACAGCCGAAAAAGAGCGTCCGCCGTCACATCAAAGTAGCGTCGGTAGGTTTTTTTTGCCGGCTCGGTTGTCAACTCCTTTTCAATCAGGCAGTGGGGTTGAGTGTTGTGCTCAGCCTTCTGTTTTGCTTTTTGACGATTCCTCTGTTCAGCCATCAAATCCTCCATAGTCACAGTTGTTTTGAAATTATGTGACACATTCTTACTTGTTTGCACGATTCATATTCCCTCGAAAAGACCACTAAACATGGCTGTATTCAGAGCAAGAAAATAGACGGAGGATGATAATTTAAGGTCAAATCTTGGTTTGTGCTTTTTCTCTTCGCAGGAAAAGACCACCCAAGTGGGAGCGGATTGAGCTGACAGTCCGTATTTATTCCTTCCAGCATCGAAGACCCGCAAAGCGGGAAAGCCAGAATGGTTCTGGCTCACATTTGTTGTCGACATGGGTCGGCATCAATCGGGAGACATCAAACACAAAAGAGGTTTGGTGTCTTTTTTATTCGCCCGAGCTTTCTACCTTGCCTGCTTGGGCAAGAGTGGATTCTCTGGCACCAACAACCCTTGAATCCGCACATCAAGGGTTGCAATTTTTTAAAAGAGCCCTGGGTGCGGCTAGGGAAGAGGAGAATGCTATGTCTACAAGTATCACCATCCTGCACGGCAACCTGGGAAAAGATCCTGAAATTTTCAGAGTAGAGGGGTCTGGCTTCCCGATTGCCACCTTCAGCCTCGCCACAACGCGACGTGTTAGCGACGGTAACAACGGCACCAAGGAAGTTACCGACTGGCACAACATCAAAGCGTTGGGCAAGAACGCCGAGCTTGCTGAGCAGTATCTGCGCAAAGGCAAAGAAATCATCGTTACCGGCCACAACGAAACCCGTGACTACGACAAAGACGGTCAAAAGCACTATATGACCGAAGTTGTTGTTGAGCGGTTCGACTTCTGTGGTTCAGCGAACGGTGGCAGCACCCAGAGTCAAGGGGGCCAGCAGTCTCGTGGCAACCAGGGCAACAATCGGAACCAGAGTGGCCAGCAGTCTCGTGGTAACTGGAACCAGAACAACCAGCATTCCCGCGGCAATCAAAGCGGCGGCAACTGGAAGCAAAGTGGTTACCAGCAACAGCATGGGGATGAAGTTCCCTATGACCAGCGGTAGCTACCAAGAAGCTTCACTTCGCTAATCCTGTCCCTGCCCGGGGCGCAATTCTATCCCCCGGAGACGGGCCACACCTGTAGGTGTGCTCTGGGGGAGAGGAGAATGCAATGAGTAAAAATGGCGTCGTAGAAACCTTCAACGAAAACGGTGAACCCGAGCAGTTTCGTGCTTTCAGTTCCCGGCTTCAAGAATTCCTCGAAGAATTCAAACCGCAAGACGGTTATCGGATGGTTGTTACAGCCTCTGACAGCCTGTCTTCCATGCCCGGGCTTGCAAGCCTTTATCGCACCGCGATTGAAGCAGGCAAGAACCCGGTCGACGTGGGACTCCCTGACTTGACTCGTTTTGCTCGTCAGATCGTTTTTCGTGCAGAGCTTCTGGATGATAACGGCCAGATCGTTTCATCCGCCAGCTCTTTCTGCGAAATCGAACACCCGGACAAAACCTGGGAAATCATGGAGACCAGTGCCAGGTCACGCTTAATGGCAAGCCTCGGTGTAGGCTACGAACTGCTGGACGCAGATGAAGGCCTGCAGATCGATCGGCAACAACATCGGGCGCCACGCAAAACCAAACGCACATCGGTTCCCTCGTTCAGTCCTGTTGAAAAACAGTCGTCGGAACTTGAACCGGAACAAGCTGAAACCGTGATCAACCCTCAAGAAGAACCTGAGGAGGTTGAACAAACGGCGGAGGCCTCAGATCAGGAGCCGGTGAACGAAAAGCTCGGTGAAGGCTCGGAAGAATTGTTCGAGCCAGTAACATCATCGGAGTCGCCGGCAGCATCCGAAAGACTCGACAACAAAGAGCAGCTTAATAATGTTGACGAATTCCCTTTTGCCGCAGATGCAAAGGAAAAAATTTCGGAGTCGGTCCTGAGACAGATTAAAACCCTGTCGATCAACAAAAACGAAAAGGTCAACCCAGTGTTGACCAATGCGGAGGCTCGGACTGAACGCAAGCGTCTCATGACCGCATAGTTCACGCCTTTCACGCGAACCCGTAGGGAGTAAAAGACACCTTCCCTGCGGGGGAGTTGTCTCTTCTCCCTACCCAACATAAGGAGAACTGACATGAAAGTTACCTTTAGCAGCGAAGCGCAAATAGTGCTGAACGGCTTTAGCGTTGATATCAAAACCAAGGTTGACAGAAACAATCGCTTGTCCGCTAAAGTGGTTGTTCCTGATCTTGATTCAATGGTTGTGGCTCGCGTAAGCGGTCCGACCATTTTGGGACACCCGTCGAAAGCAGACGAAGATTCCATCATCCTGAAGGCAATCAACAAGGCCCTCGAAGAGTTCCGCTATATGGCATCCATGGCCATCGGTCGGGAGGGTTAATCATGAAAGCTTTCACGAAACCAGTCTCCGCCAGCATGATCCATACATGGCAGAACTGCCCTCGGTCGTTTTATTACCACTACATTCTGAATCTTCGTCAGGAGGTAATATCGGCCAACCTGCCGTTTGGATCCTGTGTTCACACGGCAACGACCGGGCATATCATTGCCAAGGCTAAAAATATCCCGTTCGACCGGAAGAAGGTTTTCCGCGAGGCCTGGGAAAAGGCAATCAAGGAAGAGGCCATGGAGTTTTCCAGCATCTGGGACAAAGACTCTTTGGCAGCGACCGGCGAAAAGCTCGTAGAGATGTTCGCCGCAGAGTGGGACAAGTTGAACCTTTTCCCGCTTTTTGATTCCAAAGGGGAGCCGGTTGTTGAACAACCACTGCGTGCTCTCCTGCCGAATGGCATCGAACTGTACGGCATTCAGGACTTCGCCGGCATGGACATTGATGCCAATGTCGCCGTTGTTGACCTCAAAACGCCCGCTTCTGAGTCGCCAGAGGGTTTTGTGATGGTTGCTGACCAGTTCACGCACTATCAGATCCTTAACGAGGCGAACCGGGACGAACTCGGGATTGAAAAGGTCGACAAGGTAGGCTTCTTTGAGATGCTAAAACGCAAAGTACCAAAAGCTGGAGGCCGCGGTAAGGGTCCCCAGATTGCAGAAATGGAATGGGCAAATCGCCGCTCCAACCAAGAAATCACAGAATTCTGTGAAAAGGTGGAATGGATGATTGATGACATCAATCGCGGTCGATTCCCCAAAACCCCTCGCATGGCCTGGAATACTCCGTGTGCCATGTGTGACTATCGTAAATACTGTCAAAACAACGATAAAAGCGGCTTGATTGTGAAGGAGAGTAAACCCCGATCACAGGCTGCATAACGTAGCAGTACCACCTACTACCCAATCGCTCTGAGGGAGTTCTTACACATAGTCCCTCAGGGGAGTCGTGTGTCGAGAATTTCTCTCTGAGCACCTTTAAGGAGAGAAACCAATGAGCAACTACATTAATTACTCGGTCCGCGACACCTTTCAAATCGAATGCCCAAAAGAAGCAACAACCCTGGGTTATCCCGCTCCTCAGGAAGGTGACTCGGTACGTTACTTCATTCCCCAAGTCGATCCTCACTACCTGTTCCGCCCGGATCTTCTTCGGGACATCCTTGGGTTTCATCAGCTCCGCGCAGAAGGCACCATCAAGGACTCCTTCATGCTCTTCGGGGCAAAAGGCGCCGGCAAAACGTCGTTGATCGACCAAGTAGCTGCGCGTTTGAAAATACCTTGCATTTCGGTCACCGGTCACAGTCGGCTGGAGGTTCCGGAACTGCTCGGAAAGAAAACCCTGGTCGATGGAGATCTGATTTTTCAGGATGGCCCCTTGGTAACAGCAATGCGCCGAGGCTTTTGGTTCATCTTGTCCGAATACGACCTGCTCGACCCAGGAACCCAAGCCGGGTTGAATGATATCGCAGAAGGCCGCCCGTTGTGTCTTGAAGACAACGAAGGAGAAATCCTTGTGGCTCATCCTTCTTTCAGGTTCATGACCACCGGCAATACCAACGGTGTTGGTGATGAAACCGGGACCTACCAAGGAACCGTTCTTCAAAACGCCGCTTTTCTGGATCGCTTTATGATGGTTGAAGTGGGCTATCCCACACCGGAAGAAGAAGATCAGATCCTTGAAAAAGCGGTTCCGAAACTGAACAAGGATATTCGTGCCAAGTTGATCAAGATTGCGAACGAGATTCGCATTCTTCATACCGGCGACGAAAAAACCCCTGCTCAAATCGATACGACCTGTTCAACGCGTGCGTTGGTACGGTGGGCTAAGTTCCTTCTTTACTACAAGAACACGGCCTCGCCGGCAATCTACTCAATGCACAGAGCCTTCGGCTTCTCGGCTGAGCGTTCCGTAAGAATCATGTTGGAGGAAACTGTCCAACGGGTTTTCGGATCCCCCTCAACAACTAGCAACTAGCGGAGGCCTCAATGATCAGGCTCGAAAAGAAAAGCGGGTCTAAGACAACGGTTTGGATCGGCGAAATTACGCCGGAAGGAATTTCTATCAAACACGGGGTCGAGACCCGGACCTTGCGAACAATCAACATCCCTGCCGCAAGTTGCGTCGAGGGGCTTGAAAAGCGGCTGGAAAAATTAGTCGTTCAGCAGGTTCGCAATGGTTTCGTTGTTGTTGGTAATGCTCCTGAAGCGGTCAAAGCAGTTTATGCCGCACAGAGAGAATCAGCCGACCAAACAATCAAAGAGGCTCTAAGTGATACAGAGCCGGAAAGCTACTCTACCTGGTAGCACTAACCTCCAACGAGGGAAGCCACTTCCCTCGGGGGTGGCTTCTCTCGTCTTGGAGACAAGGAGAAGAGAGATGCCAAAAGCATTAGATCAAATCGTCTGTTTGATGCTCGATATCACCTTATGGACTGGCCGGAAAAAACTGGAACTGACCGACCTGAAAAACGTCGAGCGGAGTCAAATCCCACCGGATAAGTTGGCAAGTCTCGGGTCAAAAAGAGTCGTTGACCCTGACAAGCTGAAAATTTTCAACACTCTTAAAAAACGCGCAGAGCGGGCCTGTAAGGCTGTTGGCGCGAGGCTTCTCGGGGGGTATGCAATCCCTGAAAGCAGACTGAACGATCTTGTTGATGAACTCGAGGGCATTCGTGCTGAGTTTGATGCAGCTCAACAGGACTTCATCCAGTCTTACGACAACGCTGTAGAAGAATGGGTGCAGCTTAACCCTGAGTGGGCAGTGAGCATCCGCTCGGCGGCAGATGATGTCTCCAAAATCAAGCGGCAACTGTCGTACAGCTATCAAGCCTTTAAGATCGAAGAGCTGGGAGCAACATTCGCTCCTGCCGCTCAAAAAGGATTGCAGGAGGTTGTTGGGGGTTTAAGTAGCCAACTCCTGCATGAAATTAGCCAGCAGGCAAGAGATGCATGGGACCAGTCCTATGCGGGCAAAGACGAAGTTGGGCAAAAAGCACTCCGTCCTCTTGCAGCAATGGCTGACAAATTAGAAGGTCTGAGTTTTGTTGATGGTCGCGTAGCGACGATGGCACAAAACATTCGTGACTGCTTGAAGGCTATGCCCAAAAGCGGAGCTGTTTCAGGCCAAGATTTCAATGCGGTCGCGGGAGTCCTGAGCATGTTGATGGATCCTCGCAACGTCATCCGGCAACCGTCGAAGGACTGGTCGCTGCCGAAAGCTCCTCCCCTTAAGGAAAAAGAAGAGTCTGATCTTTTCGGTGCCGCTGCAAAGGACACCAAAGAAGATCGGTCGCCCCAGGTGACAATAGAACCCGTTCAAGAAACGGTCTCTGAGTCAACGAGCGTTTGCTCTTGGTAATTCCCTCCCCGCCGGCCCGGGGTGTGTTTTTTCACACCTCGGCCGGGGGGTGTCTTGAGAGGAGAAAGATCCGTTATGAGAAGCACAGATCTCGCAAGAGCCCTGCCGTTGGTTGCAATGGTTCTGGGCAATAAATTAGGGCTAACCGTCACAGTGCAGGGAAACATGGCCTATACCGACGGCAAGCACATAAACCTACCCATCCTGCCCGAAGATGACAGGGACAGTCTTATTGCCGTTCGCGGCTATCTGGATCATGAGGCTGCCCACGTCAGATTCACGAATATGGATGAGGGTAAGCCTGCCGGATTCGTTGGTCACCTGATGAATACCTTAGAGGATATTCGGGTCGAACATGCCATGTCTGGCCTTTACCCTGGGTCAAAACAGAACTTGACAGCACTGGCCGATCTTATGATTCGTCAGAAGCTGCTTCAACTTCCTGACCCAGAAGAAAAAAGCGAGTTGCATCCCGTTTCAGTGTTCGATGCCTGGCTCAACCTTAAGCTGCAATCTGAGCAACTGAACTACCCTGCAGTCAAGGAAGCCTACGAGGATGCAAGCGAACTGGCACACGCCATCTTCCCGCAAGACATGCTGGACCAGGTAGCAAGCATTGTCGCTCCCATTACCCAGCTGGAATCGACCGGTGAAGTTGGCAAGATGACAGAAGATGTCGTTGCTTTTATCAAGGACTACATCGAGCAGCAAAAACAGCAACCTCCCCCACCCCAAGGGCAAGATGGCTCAGAGCAAGAATCATCCGAGTCTGAAAGTTCCGATGGTGGGCAGGACGCTTCTGGAGGTCAGCAAGAGTCAGGCTCTGACTCTGCTAACGGTGACCAAGGAGATCAAGGGTCCGAAAACAGTCAATCGTCCGACCAGGATTCAAAGGGCGCGGCTGGACAAGGAAGTGGTCAAGAAGACTTTGACGACTCATCGGATGACTCCAGAAAAAGCGATGTTCAATCATCCGGCAGTTCAGGAGATGGTGAGAAACAGTCCAATCAGGACTCATCAGACCAAAGTCAGCAACAAGAACAAGGTCAAGATGGTAGCGGTCGGCAGGGCGGCAGCGGTATGGCCGATATGTTGACGCAGTTACTTGAAGCGGACGAGAAAGACCTGGAAGGACTCGACAGAAGCAAGGCCCTGGCAAACTATCTAAACGACAAGTCAGACGACCTTGCTGAAGGCGGCCAACCTTTAGGGGCGATCACGATCCCCGAAACGGTTCCCGCTTCGCCTGCGGAACAAATCAGTCTGGAACGAGTTCTGGGAACATCCTCAAAACTCCGGACCAGGCTTACGGGAATGATTCAGTCTTCGAAATTACAGCGGAATCATCCCAAGCAGACGGGCCGCCGATTGGATACTCGGTATATAGCCCGTCTCCCATTGAACGATTTGCGGGTTTTCTCGGCCAAGCAGGAAAAAAAGGCCGTAAACACTGCTGTCTTGATTCTTATCGACAGAAGCTCGTCGATGAGAGGAGAGTCAAAAATGGCTGTAGCCCGCGAAGCTGCACTGGCCGCAGCGATCGGTGTTGATTCAATACCAGGAACTTCGGTCTGTGTTGGGGCGTTTCCTACAGGCTATGCCAATGGGGTTATGGAAGTTCTCCCCTTTGGGCAAAAACCACGGAGCAATTCACGCAATTTTGGTGTTTCCGCCAGCGGTGGAACTCCTTTGGCAGATGCTATCTGGTGGGGCGCTGTGAGGCTCATGGCTCGCAAGGAACCACGCAAGTTGATGCTGATTGCTACTGACGGTGAAGCCAACCATCCGGCGCAAGCAAAGGCCGCGGTTGAGAGGCTCACCCGAAGCGGAGTTGAAATGATGGGCCTGGGCATCAAATGCAATGCTGTCGAAAATGTGTTTGATGACCACCGCGTTATTCACACAGTAGAAGAATTGCCTGCCGCATTAATAGGAATGCTGCAGGACAAGTTGAGACAGACTTAACGTAATCTCCCTGCGGGGGTCTCCCCGCAAGGGGGGATTCCCCTTTGAGACAAGAGAGGAGTGAGCCTATGTCACCAAAAAATCCACGCCCAAAAGTTCTCCACGGGGAATCTTGGGAAGTTAATTCACCATGCGGTGAGATTTACGTCACCGTGAATTTTAAAAATGATCGGCTGGAAGAGGTGTTTTTCCGCTTCAAGAAAAAGAGCCAAGGCTCTTGCCAAAGCACCATTGCTAACGGCTTCGCGATGATTACCAGCTACGCTCTGCGCTCTGGCGCGGAGGCGCACGATATCATCAAGGGTATGAAGGGGCACTGTTGTTCCCGCAGTTGGGCCTATATGGATGGCAAACCGATCACCAGCTGTATTGACGCTATTGGCAAGGCAATTGAAATGGCCTGCGTCAACAGACTGGGTGAAGACTTTGCGGAACTGTGCGTCGTCAAAGACGTTTCGCACGATCCGGAAGGTGATTATCAGCAGCAGGAACACGACAACACAGCAACTCTCTCGGATGTCCGGGAGGCAGTTAATGGCTAAGTGTGATGCTAAGACGGAGGTTTATTCGAGGGTTTGTGGATTTTTCCGGCCCGTGCAGCAGTTCAATCGCGGCAAGGTGGAAGAATTCAAAAATCGAAAAAACTTTCAAGTTGAGGAAACAGAACTTCTCAACAAGGAGTCAAAATGAGCGAAGAAATTTTCGACCTTTTTGCTCCCTCGGAACCGGAGAGTACTACCTTGCCAGCAACGTCTGGCAAGGTGCTTCACTTTCCAAGCAGACAGGACGACTTAAGCAGTAATCCTGTCAGCCAAGATGAAGCCTGTTGTGGGTGCTATTTCATGTACTGGGGAAAAGGCCTTCTGAGAATTTGTCGGAATGCCAAGCACCCTGGAATTATCGGTGAAAAAGCATTCTGTCTCGATGCGACTGGAAACCCCGAAAGCTATGCCCCGTTTGACGGGAACGCTAAGGGTCGACTCAGCCTGCAGGAGATTGCCCAGAACAACCTAACATAGCCAGTTAGCACTGGTTCTCAAACGCCCCGGGCCGGGGAGGTACTCGTATCTCTCCTACCTGGGGGAGACGTGTGCCTCCCCTGTCCGAAACTAGACAAGGAGAGGCCCATGTCTACAAATCAATTATCCCTAAGTCTTTTTCCCGAGTTTGACTATCAAACCAAGCAGGAATACCGGGAAAAAGCTTTAAAACGCTTAGGTATCGTTGGGTGGGAAGGTCAGAGAACTCCCACATCCAACGTTAAAATCGAAAAGTTGGAAGACTACGATTACGATCTGTTCTCCTTCGACTTCTCCGAAGAACAAACCGTTTCAGAAACCGTCAGTCATGAGGTTTTTGAGCCCGAGGTTGTCGAGGCCCAAAAAGATCTTCCTCGAGCCAAATGGGAACCACTGGGTGTCGCAATTCTTCACGAAAGGATGCTCGTATCCATGTTGGAAGACATTCGAGACAAACGAGTAAGTCAGTCTCGATTGGAAGAGTGGCTTTGTTGGGCCGAAGGCCTGGAAGAGGATTACGGCAAACCTCTCCCCTTCAGCTTTGAGGCCTGTTGTTACTTTTGGGATTTCGATCCTGATGAGTTTCGGCATCGCATCGCCTATGTATTACGGCACCACCGCGGATGGAACATCCGCTGGCAAGAAAGGACGCACTGATGAGTACATACAAGTTCAAATATGACAAAGAGGAAGTCAAACTCCATGCAAGTGGCCGCTGGCACCAAATCCTCGAACATCTGTGTCCTGAATTAGGCCAAGCACTGCAACGGCCTGGCAAACATGTCAGTTGCCCAATGCATAAAGGTAAGAACGGGGATGGGTTTCGTTTGTTCCCTGACTACAATACAACCGGAGGTGGCGTATGCAATACCTGCGGTAAACAAGCTGATGGTATCGCCATGATCATGTGGCTGACCGGCTGGAGTTTCAAGGAAACTATCGAGGTTGTTGCACAGACGATCGGGCTTGCTCCATCGTCAAACAATCAACCAGAGAAGGTTGTCCATACGCCGGTTGGAATCGATACCACAGAAGAAGATCGAAAGGCAGCTGAGAAGTTCTGCCAATCTTTAAATCGGACGTGGAACCAAACCGTCGCCCTGGATCATCCAGACGCGGAACCGGTTCGACTCTATTTAGCGCGCCGCGGGCTCAACACCCGCGGCCTCCCTTCAACACTACGGTACCACCCTGCCCTTTCCTACTTCGATAGTAAGAAGGAAAGGGTGACCGGGAAATGGCCGGCAATGGTTGCTTTGGTACAGGATATCAACGGCAAACCGATAACCCTGCACCGGACTTACTTGACCGGCGACGGCCTAAAAGCACCTGTTGCCAACCCAAAGAAGATCATGATGTATCCCAAGATCGATCGGGATCTGTCTGGTGCCTCTATCCGGTTGGCCCCCCAGGCTTCGTGCATGGGTATAACTGAAGGCCTTGAAACTGGCCTCTCGGTTATGCAGGCTGTTGGACAACCCGTTTGGGTTGCTATCAATACGACGCTGATGGAAGCGATTGAGTTGCCAGCAGAATGCCAGATGGCAATTGCTTGGGCAGACAAAGACCCAAAGACCTCGCAAGGAATTATGCCAGGCCTGCACTCAGCAAAGGTTTTCGTGCAAAACCAGTGGAGAGAAGGTCGTCAGGCAAGCTATGTGATTCCCGATCTTGGTCTTGGGGAAGATGTTTCTGTAGACTGGAATGACGTTCTGCTGAAGGTAGGTTCCAGCGGATTCCCAAGTCTTTCCTCCTTAAAAGAACATCAAAAAAGTTCCACCGGCTAAAAATGTACCGGAAGGGGGCTCCCCCTTCCGGTATAATTTATCTGCCTCATTGTGCAATCAAAGTTCAAAATCTTTTAAATATCCCCATACAAACAGGCGTATTTGGAGCAAAAACGTCAACGAGACTCAATTACTCTTAAACAAAAAAGAGGAGGTTTCGTTATGCGTAGATATATCGTTCTTCTATTCGCCGTCTTTTCGATCTCTGGGTGCTCCAAAAACATTCCTGCACCTCTCGGCGATGAGCTTGTCTACAGCTCAAATGGAAAAGAAAGTCGTCCGGAGTGGTGCTTTAAACCGAATGTCGCCCTAGAAAATAAGTTTGTTGGACAAAGCCTCTTTCACGCTACCGAGCGTTCTGCTATTCGAAACGCTGAACTAGATGCAAGTCGGCAGATTCTCCTCAGTGAAAATCAGTTCGTAACTGCTGAACAAAGTGAAAAAATGTACGCAGAAAACAGCGAAAGACTGATCTTAAGCGCTAACACAAACACAAGATCGCAGGTTAAGCAGTTTGGAGAAGCACAACTAAACGGTATTGAAATTAGAGAAATTTATCTGGAGAAATGGCGCGTTGGAGAAGACTTTCTCTGGAAAGCCTTTGTTTTAGTTGAACAGCGAAAGTCATAAAAATGATGGGATTAACCCATACGCTCTTGGGAGTAGGAGGATTCTCCGCTCTCACCAGCATCACGCCTGAATATTTTAGTTTGGACGCCACAACCCTCGGTGTTGTTGCAATCGGTTCTCTCTTTCCCGATATAGATGATACCAATAGCTGGTTGGGCCGCAGGCTTTGGCCAATTGCGAAAGTTATCTCGTTAATGACAAGACATCGAGGGTTTACTCACTCGCTTTTAGGGGCGGCATTAATCACCATAGGTATGATCTTAGTGGCAAACGCAGGGTACTCTATCGCCTCCGTTTTTCTATTCGGCTATATTTTGCACCTTCTGGCCGATTTTTTTTCAAACAGCGGGGTGCCTTTATTGTGGCCATCAAAGGAACGCTATCGGTTTCCTTACGCAATCCAGACGGGTGGAGTTTTAGAATACATACTTTCACTCACCCTGGGCAGTGCCTTGGTTTACGGTCTTGTGATTCATTTTATCAATCTTTCTTTGTCCTTATGAAGAAGTTCCTGCTTCTTGCTCTGCTGCTGCTGTCAGCTTGCTCAAAAGCTCCTCTAAGCCAGCCGTCCAAGGCGAACAGTCAGTCGGGAACCACTTTTAATGGATACGGCCTGCATAGCTTCAAATGGCAAGCAATAAAACTAGCCGACCTGGATCTCTATGCAAATCTCCAGCGTTATCTGGGTGGTCTTTTTGAGATATCAACGGTCACCGAAGAGCAAGAAACAGTTGGCACCCCAGTGGTCAGTCAATCATCCACTCGCCTCTACACACGCACTAGACTCAGACTGCCCGGGCAGAAATCGTCATATTTGTGCGATAAAAACAACGGCAAGTGGTCGTGTGTCGCCACCCTCCATTTGTCTGACCAGGACATATTTCAATTACAGAAAAACCAACAAGCAACGCGCAAGAAGTCACAACAAAAGCTTAAAGACAGAGAATTTATTATCGATGTAACCGGGCAGCATTCGATAGTAAGTAAGATAAAACGGCTGGAGGTCTACAACCAGGGCAGGCCATCCCCTTCTTCGTTAGACACGGCTGCCCTGGCAAGATCCTTTCTGCAACAGATTTATGTGAAGATTGTTGGCCCTGTAAAAGTGGATGGTCCAGAAAATACCGAACTTTCAATGGAGGTTTATGATCAAAATGGTTGCCTGGATGGTTTTAACATCCAGATGATCCTTCCTTCTGGTCGCATGGTAACGGGAAGCATCCAGCATTGTAATCAGTTTTTGACCGTGATACCGCGACCAATACATGCCGGCGATTATTCCATTCCGCTTATTCTTGAATTAAAAGGCATTTTTCTGGGTCCTATTAGGGCGATTCTAAGCGCGGAAGGGTCTACAGACAGGCTTGCGTCTGGGTCCTTTCATAATACGATAGAAGCCATAGGCCGTTCGAAGGGGGTGGATATCCACGCGGAGTTGTTAGCACGCGAACAGGCCAGGAAATCATGGTTTCTAAAAGCCGCAAAACGCAAAGTCAAACACACCATGCCCTTGAAAGAAATCAAAAGGACGCTTGAAGTAAATGGTTTTCTGGAAACAGAAGTTAAATTAGTGGGGGAAATATGAAATATCGATTAGTGAGTTCAATATTACTGCTTTTATGTTTTGCACAGCTTGCGATAGCAAACCAGGTTACCGAAGCTGTCGTTGTTGGTGTTGGTGACAATAAGCAGGAAGCACTGCAAAACGCTTTTGGCAATGCAGTTCAGCTACTCAGGGGAACTTACGTTGGGGTTCTTGAGCGCTTAGGAGGGATCGAGAGCAAAGAGGTCATCACAGTAGGCCTTGGAAACCTGCGTAATTACAAGGTAGTTTCAGAGGTCCACGACAAAGGGAAGGTTATTGTGACTGTTAGAGTTACAATGGATAAAAATGAATCCCTGAAAAACCATCTTATGTCAGACTTCAAGAAAGAGTTTTCACTAGAAAAATCCCTTGATATAGCTGTTTTTGAACAGTCTCGGGTAAGAAACAGTGCCCTACTTCTTTCAGTCATGTCAAAACCGGAAACACTCTTGACTGTAGGCTATCAATTTAGGACCGCAGGACCGCCTGTAATCGATAAGGTAGGTGAAAAGAGTATGTCAGGGTACCTTCCGGTCTGGATCGGCAGAAATAGCACTTTTTGGCTTGAATTCTTTGACTTGCTGAAGGCGGTAGAGCCGACCCGGGCCGATTCAACTATCGGGTGGTACTCAGGTCCATACGATAATCAGCTTTGGACATTATCAGGACAGGCCGCCCTCCCCTTTGACATAGACGGTTATCGACTGTCAGATCAAGCTGGCAGTGTAAGGATTCACAACGATCTTAGGGATAAATACAAGCCCCTCGTTGCCAACATTTCAGTTCCTGGCAGCACGGTCGGCATTGATTTGTATTTTGATAGAAACTTTATTGTTGCCGGGTATGACGCAAATGATGAGGCTTGTAGGTGGCTATTGTCCGACAGGAGTACGCCGTCTCCTTGGTTTATGGCACCAGGCTGGACAAAACTTGCCCGAAACAAGCAAGTGATGTCGGCACCAGTTGGGTCAGCGATTTACATCGCCCCTTACCATACTCCCTACTCGGAAGACCTTTTAACAACGGAATTTATAAACTATGTCCACATCTATCAAGACACTCAAACTACTGAGCGAACAGGCGAAAATCTTTTTTCCTATCGATCCGGCTTTTATCACAACTGGGGGCTTAACAAGCCGCTAGGGACAACGGGATTAGGATTTAAGGTCAAGGTTCCATTTGTCATCGATAACATCAATACCTTAAGTACAAAGATCAGTAAATTGAGCGTTTCATTATCTCGAGGTGATCAGTTTCTTATAGACATATGAAGCTTCCACCCTGCTCTACAAAAAGAGCACCTAAACGATAAGCCTAGGTGCTCTTTTGTTTTTATGCCCTGAAACTTTTATTTCCTCGACTCGTAAAACTCTTTTAGTTCTTTCAGCCTTGGCTCCTCTTGGTCAAGGAAGGCAATGAGACATTTTCTAGCCAGATCGGTCATGTCTTTAACCGGCGACTGCGTATCATAAGCAAAAAGAGCAGCTCTTTCGTAAAGCTCCGGGCCTATTTCGCAATGAAGAATTCCTCTCGACGCCTGCTTAGTGGTTAAAAATCTTGGTTTTTCCTCCGTTGGAGCCTGAACTTTTTCTGCAGATGGTTTTGGTTTGGTAGGCCGTCTTTTGGGCTTAACCTCTTGTGTTTTTGGAGGCTTGGGCTCGATGGCTTCGTCCTCAAGAGCAAACAGTCCCTTAACTTTGCTTTTCTGGTCATCCATCTTTTTATTCATCTCACAGCCCCCTTTCCAGGACTTCAGTGCATATTTTCCGATAGGCAGATGCTGCTTTCCCCCAGCGATTATATTCAAAGATCGATTTGCCAGCCGCTTGAGCTTCAGACACCCTCACCGTCTCTGGAATTTCCGCTGAAAAAACAATCTGGCCGAACTCTTCCCGAATAACGTCGGCATAGGCCCTATCCTGAATTCTCTGGGCATCAAACTTGGTTATCAAGATCCCGGTGATATCAATCTCTGGATTGTCCTCGCGAATTTCACGAATAGTAGTTTTGATGTCTTTTAGTCCCTTTGCGGAAAAAATCTTGGTTTCTACAGGCACAATCACTTCCGTCGAACACATATAAGCGTTGTCGTGCAGAATATTATTCGCAGGAGGGCTGTCAATAATCACAAAATCTACATTTACAAGATCTTTCAGGGCATGCTGGAGCCTACGATCTACGGCCCTTCCCTCAACCAAGGACTTCTGAATCCCATAGAGGCGCCGGCTGCCAGGAACAATATATAAATTGTCACGGACCTCCAGAAGGAGATCCTGGAGCGACTCTTCTTTCATCAACAGTTCAGCAGAGGACTTCCCCGAGTATCCACCAGGTTTAAGTCCGAGTGCGATGCCAGCATTCCCCTGGGCGTCCAGGTCCACAATGATGACCGTTTTGCCCTGCTCGGCAAGTCCGGCCGCCAGATTGACAGCTGTTGTCGTTTTACCGACTCCACCCTTTTCAGCACTTATCGTAATAACACGCATAATACTAACACCTCCTATATTTAGGCTTAATACGATAAGACAATAAGAAATGTCAAATATAAAATTAAATGGCAAAAAGTAATAACAACACGACAGGCATCAAGACAAGAAAACAATACAAAACAAACAAAGCCATGCAACAACATAATACAATACAAACCAACAAAGACCAACAAAGCACACAAAAAAGGTGTACTAATGTAACGAGACGACCATTACAATTTTTCCGAGGATTCGAGTGTCGGCAAGGTTTAGCGCAAACGATTCAAAATTGGGACCGTCTGTCATGGCAAGTGAAGTGTCAGGTGAGGTATTTTGCAGGCGTCTTAGCATCAAGGATTCGTTGAGAACGAAGAGAAAAAGGCCATCGCAGGGTTTTCTGTGGGTCTCTGAGGTGCTGATAATGGCAATGTCGCCAATTTTCAGTGAAGGGGACATGTGGTTGTTGTCTATGTAGAACAGTCTGAGATCCTCAAAAGAAGTCAAAAGCAGATCAGAGTAGTGTTTGGGTGAAAGGAGGAAGTTGCTGATGATTAAATCGGAATATCGTTGATGTGATCTTCTATGGTGTTCTGGAAGTTGTTCAAGGTCAAAGTAGGGTACACATGAAAATTGGTCAGTGGTAAAGGCATCGGACACAATGCCGCAAAGTGACTCCACAGTTACCCCAAGTGTGCTTGAAATCTTAAGGAGTGCGGACAGTCCCGGTTCTGCGAGGCCATCCATATACCGTTTTAGCATCTGGCGGGAAAGACCTGTTGCGTTGGCCACCGCGCCAATGCCGCCAAAGCGCTTAACTTCGGCAGTCAGATTCTCTGGAAAAAAACTGGTATCGTCATACATAGACACTCTAAATATCTCTTAGGTTGATGAAGGTTATATACATCATATAGGCCATTCGGTAAATAAAAAACCTTAATCTTCGAAAACGGTAGATAATAAGATTTATAAAGAATCAGATTGACAATAATAATACACTTAAAAATATTTTAGTTTACTTTCTTGACTTATTGCTGATACAAAGACACTCAAGAGGGATTATGGGGCGCAGAATCAAACACATATTGGCAATCGCAATTTGCCTTTCGCTTGTTGCGGAAATTGCGCTCTCCGAAAACATATGGACCGATGTAGCGCGCAAGAAAGACATTGATCCATACGACCTGTATGCCATTGCCCTAGTTGAATCCAGAAGAGTATGGACAGATAACCAGGTAAGGCCATGGCCATATACACTGATGATCCAGGGAGAAAAAGATGCTTCGGTGTTTATGCCTGACAGGGACTCGGCTGATGCTCTACTAAGAATGTTATTGGACAATGGAATCAAAAATGTTGATGTGTGTTGCATGCAAATTAATCTAGCGACGCATATTGAAAGGGTAGGGGACCCCAGCGAACTTTTTAATTTAAGAAAATGCATTGAAATTGGCGCCGATATCTTGAAGATAGCGCTCAGATCGACCGATGATAGGGAGCTCGCACTTGGCCGCTATCACCATTGGAGGAACGAAAAGATAAGCCGAAATTACGGTAAAAAGGTTATTGCACTGGCTGAGTCGTTGAGAGAGGCGAAAATTTTTGAAGATTAGCCGGTGTTGGGGGCAATAGTACAGGGGGCGCAATGAAAGAAGAAACAGACAGAAGCTATCAACGGGATATTGCGTGCTTAAACCAGCAATATATTTCAATACTGCGCGATTCGTTAAATGCGGACGTGTTGTCCGATAATTTGTTTAAGTGTCGACTGTCAGCAATAGAAACGATCCGGGGCATTGATCAGGTAGCCCCCATAGCAGCCTGCAACGTCCTTCAATATAAAATTGCGTGCAATAGCAATACATCAAACGAAACAACCACAAAGCAATTCCAAAAAATTATCAGAGATACTCTGCTTTTCTATCGAGAAATAACTAAGACCGTCCCAAAGCACACCGAAAGCATTACCGGTTTACGACTAAGCGACGCGTCAAGCTTTGCCAACCTGTCTTATTCAGAAATCGAGCAACTCTCTAAGTCAAATGAATGTCAAATTCAAATGAGATTTTTCGATAGCTACTGGGAGCGAGTTTGCGACATCGCCTCTGATAGCCCTGTCAGCCTTCAGCTGATATCTGCAGCACAAGCCGCGACAGAAGCGTTTTCGAACAGGTTTGAGGGAGGGAAGTAATGCAAACCAGGCAAATGGTTAAAACACTTAAAGATCTCTTGCTGATAGAAGAATTTATAAAGCGAGGGGCGCGGGTACCGATCGTTAAGGCTCAATTCCCCCACATCCCCGACAACCCTATTCGCGAACTTTATTTTTCAATACACGGACAGATCAGTAGAAGAGGACTGACGCCAGAATCAACATTGACAATGAATAAGAGTCATGACCAGGTTCTCCATGCCAATACCTTTCTCAACATCTACAAAAGTGTTGGTGGCAAAGAAATTTACGAAACATTGAACGCGGAATCAATCATTGAAGCTTATGACCAATACAAAGCCCTGAATCTTGAAGAAAAGGGTAGTTTAGGTTTTCTGGCCGTCTGGTACATTGCCCGTGACATACGTTCAAAAATTATTGAAGTGAAATATTGCCGCAAGTGCGGGGTAGAATATCTCTATGCCCTCGTTGATCCTCGTTGGCATAATTGCCCTTTTTGCCGCACTGCAAAAAGAGGGAAGGGCAGGGCACGCCGAGCCGCAACTAAAATGAACAAAGTTGCAGCAATGGCCCCTGCCTAAAAGGAGCCAAATTAGGGGCAAAACCCGCTTATATTCGAAAGCATTTAGCACATACAAAGGCGATAGTATGCGGGCATGAAAAATTCTGCCTGCATAATTATCGCTTTTGTTGTTTCCACAATTGTGGTTTCTGTTTCCATCGCCGAGACCACATCGATGGAACGGTTCAAAACCAAACAATCTACAGGTCACTGGTTTTACGATGATCCGGAAGTACCGGTGGAGCACGAACCCAATGCTCAACCTGAACAGCCAGAATCGTTGGTAGACCTGAGCCCTCCAAAGCCACCGAAAACGTCTCAGAAAGATCCGCCACCCGAACAACCGATCGAAATGACCGTTGAGTGGTTACAGGAAAACGTTAAAAAATATATGCACAAGGCGATTGATGATCCGTCGCCTGACAATGTTCGAGCCTATCTCTATCTTCAGCGCCTCATGCTGGACAAGAGCCAGCGATTTGCTGATGCGACTCAAATGGCCCTCTTGACAGACCCCTATCTAGACGAGAACACCCGCAGACCAATTGCCACATTTGGTGGCACGCAGAAAAATCGAGAAGCCGAAGATATTATGGAGGACCTGTTTGCCCGCATTTCTAACAGGGTAGGGGTCTGGTTTTTCTATCGTCACGAAGAGGGGAGCATGAATGCCATCCAGGCAGGAGTACTGAAAAAACTTGCACATGCAACCGGGTTGACTGTTCAAGCGATCAGCATGGACGGAAGTCTTTTACCAAACGGCTATTACCCGGATGCAAAGGTCGACCAAGGGCAAAGTAAGATGCTCAATATTGTGCAAACACCAGCTCTTTTCCTTGTGAATCCATCTACCAATCAAATTATGCCCATTGGACAAGCTGCTCTTGCTTTACCAGATCTGAAAAAGCGTGTTCTTGTTGCCTCTGTTAGTGCTGGCTGGATAACTGAAGAAGAGTTCGCCGGGACAAGAGGAATGCGAACCGAGTTAACGCTTGATAGTACGCCAGCGTTCAACCAATCAACACTGGACGACCCGCAAAGAGTCGCTGATGAGTTACAAAAAATTCTGAAGAAGAGGTCAGACAATGGATTTTAAGCGATCAATTATTGTTCCATTATTCTTGCTCATGATTGTGGTATTGCCCGGCAATTCCCGAGCTGATCTCAATGCAACCATGGACAGCATGTTTTCATCCATGATCAACGTAACTGCTCCCGATGCACATATTTCAGCGCGCCGCGGGATTGTTGATGGTGGGTCTGTTGTTGTGCGCAACAGAGTTGTAACCCCTCAGCTTATAGCATTTAACCCCCCCAAATTTGCGGCAGGATGTGGAGGGGTGGATGCATTTTTGGGGTCCTTCTCGTTTATTAATGCGGATCAATTTGTCAACCTGCTGAGAGCCATCGCCTCAAATGCGATTTCATACAGCTTCCAGTTAGCATTAAACGAAATGTGTCCGTCTTGTTCTGACTTGATTACCAAACTTAGATCTGCGGCTGGCAGAATCAATGAATGGGCGGGAAACAGCTGCCAGGTTGCTCAAGCTGCGGTTGATTTCGTTGGCGATAAGTTACCGTCTGAAATGTCTCTCAGTCTTGAACAGGGACCGGTTGGTTCTCTGGCTCGTAATGTGGGCAGCGCTTTGGACGAATTCAATGTCCGCTTCCCGACACCCGGGCAGGTACTACCAACAAAGTCGCTCACTCCAACCGAGCTTTATGATGAAGGGATAACTGGCAACGTAGCCTTCCGTATACTGACCGAAGGAGGCACGTCCTCGGCCTCCAGTTGGATTGTCGGGAACGATAGTGCTCTGGTTGAGGAACTGATCAGTCTAACAGGGACCGTAATAATCACAGAACCTGATCCTAGCGATCCCGACGCTGACGAAAAACCAATCTCCACAAACATTATTCCCCCACTTTTGGCGTTCCAGGACTTTATTGGAGAGAAGTCCGAAAGTGATGAAATCTATCTCTACGAATGTGCCACAGGAGTTGCCGACTGTATGGAGATGAATCCTGCAATATCAACCACATTCATTCCTATGGCTGACCGCGTGAGGTATTTGCTTCTCGGAGATATGTCAACTGGCGATATCGGCATCATAAACAAGTTTGCCCTAAATCCAGCAGCATCATCTGGCGGAACCTTTACAGCTGACCAACGAGCTTTCATGGATGTGCTTCCAGATATCGCTAAGAACATCCGCGATCTGGCAAGAACTTCATCTGGTGCAGCTCGTGTCTACGGTAACGAGATTTCGGAAGTTGTTGGCTTGATGCTTGTAGAAGCGCTGATAGATGAATTGATGACGACAGTTACCCTCGCAGCCGCTAAAAACCCTCACAAGGGACTCGCCGGCTACCAGGCTCAACTCAACACACTGAAAGACGATATCAACGCGCAAAAGCAAATAACTCGATCCAAATTCAATGGGGCTTCCGAAGTTCAAAAACTATATGAAGTGTTGATGCAAACCAACAAACAACTTCCCAACCCCACCCCGTTCTCGGGTCACGGAAGCACGAGCGGTTAAGGAAACTATATGCTGGATATTTATTCGATTGGGGATATTGACTACCTCGTAACCATTCTGAACTCAATTGCGGCATGGGCGGGGACCTCCAACCCTGGTAAACTCGCTGCGGTTGGTGGAATGATTGGCGTCTTTGTCATCTGTGGGCAATCCATTATCAGCGGTGGCAAAGCTCCACAGTTTCAGAATTTTCTTGTTGCAATCATCTTCTACTGGTTCTTGATGGGACCAGGAGTTGGCGTGACAGTCAATGATGTCTATTCAGGGAACACCCAGAATGTCGCCAACGTGCCTCTGGGGGTCGCCGTTATAGGCAGCGTCATGTCGTCTGTGGGTTATACGATAACTGAACAGATGGAGCAAATGTTCAGTACCCCCAAAATGACATCCTGCTTTTCCGGCACCTCGACAACGCCAGAATGTGGATTCCTTTCTGGAGTCAGGCACATGGGCCACCCTGCAATAGACCTCTATCTCCCCGGGGTCAATTCTTTACCGGCTGCGCAGCAAGGGAACTTCAGAAAAACACTACTTAACTACGTGCAAGATTGTACCTACACAGGCCTCAGTCTTGACCAGACACAGATCAGCAGTATTATGACAGACAGCAACCCCTGGGCCGCTCTCGGCTTTGCCAGCGATATCTACGGCACGAAAACGTACATCCCAATGGTGGATCCACTTGTTGGCACTGATCGAACCTGCAGTGAAGCCTATACCCAAATTACAGCCTATCTTTCAGGGACAAACTTCTGGGATCACATCAGGGACCACATCAAGGCTACTTTCGGTATCGAGGGTGACCCTTACATTGTTGGTCAAGACGAACTAGACAATATGACCACGCATACCGGAACAGCTGCTGAGAACATCTACTCTGTCTACCTTGCAAAGATACTAAATCCCCTGTTTGCTGAAGGAATCAACGCAGAAGAACTGATGAAATACAATATGAGCTCAGGAGACCTTACTGCGGCTCAAGCAGTTGCACAACGGAACGAACAGTGGTATGGCGATCGGCGCCTCTTTCAAACCACAATTCGTCCAGCACTAACCTTCTTCGAAGGCCTTTTTTATGCCCTAACTCCCTTTATGGCGATCATGGTCATGATCGTTCCTTTCGGCATCAAGATGATAATCCGCTACCTGCAAACAGCTGTCTGGATTCAGTGCTGGATGCCTATGATGTCGGTTGTCAATCTCTACGCCTATATGGCCTATTATGGGGAGTTTTCAGCCCTCAAAACTGCCGCGGTCAGTGCGTCTTCACTCTATGGCGTCGTGGCGGTACAAAGCTCAGCGAACGAGTGGATCGCTCAAGCTAACCTGCTCGGTTCGATGGTTCCGGCCTTGGCGATGCTCGTTGTATATGGCACATCCGTTGTTCTGACCCACATGGCAGGACAGCTACGAGGCGGAGACCACTACGATGAAAGCCTCCGGGCACCATCGGTTGTGAAAAATGCCCCGATATTCAATTACGACCATGTGCACGGCATGCACCGTTTTGGTGCGCCAAGTGTCGCCCCCAAAATCAATGTTGGTGACGAAACTTCAGCTGCCATAAGTTCGGCTGAGTCGGAAAGAGAAAGCTCGACATTAGCTTATAACTCAGCGGTTGCCTCCACTTTAAGCAATGGAGCCTCTCACACATTGTCCGGTACAGAAATGACAGCGGTGGGTCGGCAGATAGCCGCTTCCAGTAATTATTCCTCTCAGTATGTTACGCGGGTAGCCAGAGCCATCAACGAGTCTATGGGGGGAAACGACGAGACACTACATAATATGTCTGCAGCTTTAGCGGCGGGAGGGGGATGGACCACAGGTGTACAGGCGAGGGCGCAGATATCTAGCGTTTATGGGGAGCAAAGCGCTGATCGTGTTGCCGAGGCTGTTTCTGCCGCGCATGAGGCAGCTGGAACCGAAAATGTTTCTGCAGGCCTTGCGGAAAGTATTGCACATGATCACCGTAACTCCCAAAGCTCGGTTCTTGCAACCACGGTCGGGCAGACAGAAGATCGGAGGCTCCAAGAAGCGGCCTCCCGTATGGTTGCAAGCGAGGAAAGTTATACTGCGCTACAACAGGCCAGAACAAAACTTGGCGCAGACTTCAGCAACGACATTGTAACCATGGCCCGAAAAGTCACTACGCGAGGCTATAATGCTGCAGTAGAATCCGCAGCTATTGCTCATGGCATAACCAACAATAGCCATCAGTTTCAACAAAAGTTTCGACAATACCAGTCTGATTACGGAATGGGCCGAGAAGAAGCGGCCGCAGCGGCTCGGCTTATGTCACTTGAAGAAAAAAGCGCACAAGGAAACGTCGGGGCAGGGAACACCCTTCTCGGGATCGTTGCAGGCCTTGAAGGGGTGTCGTTAGGTAATTTACTTGGATCACCATCCGCAAACGCAGGCGTAGGGGCAGGAGCTGTTGAGGCGGGGAATAATGCCTATGACGCAGCAGGTGGTGTTACAGGTCCCACCCAGGGTATTGATGTAGACAAAACCCGTGATGGTGCAACCGCAGTTCCCGATGGCAATGTTGTTGGAGCCGCATACGATAGGTTCACAGATCAGGCTCAACAGCGAGGGAGCGAATGGATGGCCGGCGTAGCAACAGCCGGTGCGGCCATGATGGTTGGCAGAATGCAGGAGAGGCTGGAAGACCGAAACCTCGCAGAGGCATCATACAGTCAATTCAATAAGCGCTTTGGCGCATTGGCAAATGGAATTGACGGAACAAGCGTTGCTCTTGAGCACCTTGAAAACAACCCCCTCAACCCCGTTGGGGCCATCAGGGCTCTACGTTCTGGACTAACTGCTGCAGGAGACATGTTCGACAAGGCAGCGAATTTGGGGTACCAAACTCCAGAGGGCCAAAAATATGCAGCAGAAGGGGCACGCCTTCTGGAGGAACAGCAACAGGCCTGGCAACAAATGCAAGACGGTGGTCTGCTTGACAAAGCATCCGGTGCTTACGGATGGGCAACAGCCGGAGTTGCGGGCTTCTTCAATAAGATCAGTGCTGCAACAGAATCAGGAAAACTGGGTGACGTGCTTACTGCCGGGCCAAAGGCTGTTGGAGAGCAGTATTCTGCTGCCTGGGATAATATTACCGATGGTATGGCTCAGGTCGGCAAAAACTTCTTCGATGCAGACACAATTCGAGCGAAGGCGTTGGAAGATGCTCGCCATGCTGGTCTCGTTGGGGAGCAAGCCGACCTTTATGCAGATGTTAGAACCTCGGCTCTAACCTTCAATCATAGCCCTGGGTACAATCCTGCAGAGCAAGCCCGAAGCAATGATTGGAACCTAGACAACCTGAAAGAGCATGAATGGCAAAGAGATGAGAATGGTAACCGGATGATGAATGATACAGTGGCGAGAACAATTATCCATGCTGCTGCAACTGGCGTAAGTGGTAATTTAAATCTCGTTAATGGGTATAACAAGGCTCAATAAAAGAGTGAAAATCACACGGAAAAGGCTGCCCTTAATTGGGTAGCCTTTTCCTTTTTTGTCGTGTTTATTTTTTAGTACGTTTTCGAGGCTTGCCCGAAGTGTCAAAAATATCCCACCCCATACTGAAGCCAAAGCTTCTCATACTAATAAGCGGGTCATGGAAGTAAAGGACATTCCGCTTTCTGTCTTGGGTTTTTTTCGCCAGAGTTCGCGGGCTGCGGGCTTTTGCTTTCATTTTCGGGAAAAAAGTAAGCCCACAACGAACAGCTTGAATCCTGGTCACAACCAGGCTGGCTGGCACAACCACCAGCACTAACAGCACCGTAAAGTGAGCCCACAGGTCGATCGGATTAGAGGCTCCAACTAGGACGCGCAGAACTCCCCACAGAGCAAGGCCTAGCAAGATCACACTACAGAAAAAAGTCTTTATTGAACTGAAAGTTTTCATCGTACCTACCTCTTACAGCATATTGTCCTACAAGGATATCAAAACACAAGGAACAAATTTGTCCAAAGTGGACATTGAAACTCGCTTAATTCGGAAATAAAACATCGTGAGACCTCCGTATAATTGAGATGATTATTCAAAACTATTTTCATCATCCAATCTCAATGCTCTTCGTAGCACTTTGATGATCGGGTGATCGACACAGGAAGGTAGCTGGCCATTCTGATCAAGTCGTGAAACCAGCATTCGATGACAATAGTCATCATAACCCCCACCCGGGGAGATACTCTCCGGCATGGGGGGCATAGTATCTCCTCGGGAACTTAAAAGTCGGAGGAAACTATGTCGATCGTAACCGCACGTTTTTTGGCTCACTTAGTTGTTGGTGGTGTAGTCCTGATGGCACTTGGCCTGATAGGAGCAACGTTTGTGGCCCTGTTCAGGAGCGCGTTTCGCGTACCCGCAAAATCACCAAAGAAGACCAAAGCTGATGAAGGTTTTATCTTCCAGGTAGCAGGGCAAGAAACTGTTAAGCCTCGACAAAAACGGAAACTCTTTTCCCTGAGGGTCTTCCGGAGAACCAAAAAGCAACCAATGGCGATTCCCCTGCAACCAAGTGATCTGTCAGTAGATTGGTCGCCGGTGCTGAGTCCGGAAGAAGAAAAAGAACTCTTCATTCCGACTTTCCAACGATTAAAGCGCCTACTGCAGGAACCCTCGGAGAGCACAGAGTCCCAGCCCGTCTCTGAGAAAACTGCGCCGGTCGCCGAAACTGCCTCGACGGAAGGTGATGAAGATCTGTTTGAATCAAAAGACATCTTCAAGCTTGAACCTGAGCCGGCAGCAACCTAAAGGTCGCACAGGCACGAACAAGGATCCCATGCCCTTGTTCGTGCCTGTTGATCAACCTTGAACAATCCTCCCCCTTATCCTCCTGCCGTGCCCATATCAGCAAAATATATGGCCAGGGTAGGGGGATAAGGGAGCCCCCTGATAAACATCAGCATGGGAGGAAAAAATGACAGTTCAAGGATTTGATCGTAGGAGTGCTGGGAAGTCTTTGCGCTTTAGCTCGGTTCGCTCACCAAGACCCCTGTTACGACAGGGCAGGGGCCACTTAAGGCTTTGTAGTGATCGAGAGAATGAAGCTCTGCCTGATGAAACCAGGGTAAGATTACTGGACGAGATCTGGCAACCGGCTGTCGCGGACTTGAAAGCTGTTCGCCAACTTCAACGTAACTTGGTCACGCAGCTATCACCACTTGTGCCTTACGTGCGGCGCAAATAAACAAACGCCCGACCTGCGGACTGCTGCGGGTCGGGCGTTTGTTATTGAAGTCAGACAGCAATGATCTATCTACCAAGCTCGAATCCATCTAGATCATCCATGAGAAGATCAGATGCATTTTTGAAGGATTCACGAAGAATCTCATTCTCCTCTTCTGGCTTTTCCGGTGCAGAGGGAAGTCCAAGGTTTTGAGCCATCAGGGCCTGCAAGTCCTGAATGGAAAAACTTTTAAATCTGCCCTTTAAGAAGTCGGTGGCAATAAGTTTAATCCTTTCCGAACGACCGCGACCATATGGGATTTGGACCAACTCCTCGTACAACTCTGGAAAGGTCTCCTCATTGACCGTAACCGCGAATTTTATCGTTTTAGCCATTGTTCCTCTCCAGGCGGCGCAACGAATAGAAAAAATAGCCACGCGAGTTTGCTAGTACGCTGTCTTTCAGCAAAACGATCTTTGAGCGAGGAAAATACTGCTTTACGGCCTCCTCGTAAAGGGAGGCTCCGCCCCCGGCCAAAACGACAAAATCAACGTCATTTGCCTTCGAGCGCATGCTGTTGAAAATAAATTCCATCGCTTCGTCTGCGACTGATTCAGCAGCCTTCTTCAAAAACGGCCGATAATTTACGCGGTCCCCGCCGAGATAAATAAAATCCTGCCCGTGGCGAAGTGCGGTTTCGATTCTCTCAATCACCAGTTTGACATTGTATTCTTTGACCATCAAATCTCGCGCCGCCTCAAGAATTCGAGATGTTGCTTCGGTACAAGATCCAGAGAGTCCCCACTGCAATTTGCAACGATTGACGCTGATCCAATCGACACTGAAAAAGCCAGGGTCGATCACCAGAACGTCAGACGCAGAAAAAGCTTCCGAGTATTCAGGAAGGTTCAAAGCATCGAGATAAGCGCCAAAAGGCTGTGGTACAACTTCTACCTTTTTGACAATAACCTGGGCATTATCGTTGACCTTGTGAATCCCCTGCAGCCTTCGAATCAGGTCCGACTTCGTTTCGGCATCGCCAAATTGGGAAACCGGCAAACCGGTTACGACATAATCAATCGTTCCGCATCCTGTCTTTGCCAGCACCGCGTTAAAAAGTGCCTTATAGGCGCTGCTATAAATGTAGTTATCATTCAGTGAGCGATTGATTTTATCCATATTGTCCTGGTCAACCATCGCAATGTATCGCCGGCCATCAACCATTACTTCAGTTTCGCTCTTCTCATTGCTCTGATCCAAGTCAGAGTTCTTGCTCGCCCTCATGACGCCCGCAGGGAAAAGCTCAAACTTGCTTCGAGTCGAAGTTCCCGATGCGACACATAGATTGCTGTAACCAATATCGATTCCGATTGCCATTTGACTGCCCATTGCACACTCCTGTCTAAGTTAAGCCTGCATACCTTGCAGGTGATTTTTGTTTATGACGCTACCATTAAGCCTTCGTGGATATGACTTAGAGTACAGAAGGAAATGAACAGGTATTCGGAAAGAAATGGTTGGAAATGTCGACTTACCGGACATTGAAAGCAGAATTTAAAGAGAAAAAACCTTGGAAGAGAAAAAACGCGAAAAAGCACGCAAACATCTACAAGAAAGTAGACATTGTGAAAGATATCCCTTTTGGCGGTTCAATTTGGCGTAAAAACCCCACTAACCATATCCATACTCAAGCAAAAAACACTTGCAGTTACCCCTATAATGCTCGAGCAAGATAAAGGACAAAAACTTATACCCAAATAAAATTGGGAGATGAGTTTCGACCTAAGAAGCCTAGGAAAACACTGATACCCAAATAAATTTAGAACAATCAGTTTTTCTAGTTGGAAAAAAGTGAGAGCTAGAGAGGAAAATCTTGTGCGACTCGCATAAAAAAAACCTCGTACCCAAATAATATTGGGAGGCGAGTATAGCCTTCCCAAATAAATCAAAATGACCTCTTTTATTTGGGTATTAGATATTCAATGCCATATAAGTAAAACATCTGGAAAGGAGCAGCGTATGGAAACTTCAGATTTGATAACTGAAATTCTTGATAGAAGGACCTTGAGGTTGTGGCGAATAGCAAAAGCTGCGGCTGCCGAATACTGGACTTACCACATCGAGGGAAACAGAGAAAAAAAATATAAATCAAATCTCGGCTGTCGAGTCGTAATTCGTGGCTCTCAATTTGCGATCAGCTGGTTTACTAATTCGTACCATGAGTATGAACCAGGGAAGTTTAATACGTATTCGACTCACCTTCGTAAGGGACGGACCTCGTTTAGCTACCCTGAAGCAGTGTTGACGTCAGCCGCCCGCCCTTGGGAGCTGGAGCAAGTTCTAGAAACAGAAAAAGTTTTTGCCACAGTGAGGGAAGAATTGAGTGTCTTGGGGAAAATCAGAAGAAACCTGACTGCCCAAAAACGAATCTCTGAATTTACAGAGGATTTTGCTCCGTTAATACCGCCCGAGCTTCTCGAAGAAAACCCCTTTGTGAAACACCCAGCAAAAGAAAATAAACCATCCACAACTGAACCATTAAGAGAGGACATCCCGGCATAAAGGTTTAGAATTGGCAGTCTCTTGGAGGTGCTGTAGATTTAGTATTGGTGGGCGTGGCTGCCGCCACCAAGACATTAAAAACGTTGAAAATGCGTTACGAAATGATACTCTGTCGAACAGGGACATCAAAACAAACAGGAGATCAGCTTGCCGCCGACAAACCTCAAATATCCACACGGGTCAAATATAGAAACAATGGAGTCCAATATTGTTTCTGTCGAACGGTGGACTCCTGTCGGACCAAAAGACAACAGTGATGTTCTGATCAAAACCGACATAGCCATAAATGGAGTACAACACTCCGTCTATGGCTTCCGAGTTTTTGATCCAGAATTGGTAGGTGCATGCCCGCCCGGCACATTGACCTGGGACCACTACGATGAATATGGCCCTCTCCTCTGGAACATAGAACACGGGCAACAATTTATAGAGCAGGTCATGCGAGCCGAAAAAGACGGTCTCCCTGTCCAACATGCACCGTATCTCCCGACATCAGAATACACGCACCTCGAAGACTGCCTTGATACAATAATATCAACCTTTCGCAGTGACTACGCCCTGACGCCCCCGCGAATCATCATCGACGGACAGGCCTACATTCTCGCACTTATCCCGTCATCTCAGGGTCACTGTAAGACAGGAGACATCACCCTGACCGAATCTTCCTGGCTGCCATACCTGGACGACCATAAGGGCTACCGGGAGACCCTCATAAAACTCAACGACCACCTACTGAAGATCAAAGCCTTCGAGGTCCTCGTACAAACCAAACGTACCGGTCCCGGCAGTATCCACTCAACCGGATCCCCGACTATAAAAGACTGGCTGGAACAGCACCGCCACATACTCAACGCGTACAACACCTATGCCGGCTCCGCTCAAGGTCAAACCGCGACAATCAAAATAGAGCAGCGCAACTACCTCCTGTTTGGGCTTTCGGCCGTCGAAAAAGAAGAGAGAGTCAGGTACCAAAAATACCGAGAAGAAATCGAAGTCGGAGCCCTCCTCCCCCCGGGAATCGCAGAGTACCGCTTCGACATAGGCATGCCAAAAGAGTGGGGCATCATCATCGATACCATCGCCGAGGATCTAAAAAAGCCCCAACCAGCAGAAGAAGACATCACCTATCTCTTGACGCCAGAGCAACTCGAAGAGTCGGGCATAGATGTTCCCAGAAATCCACTGGAATGGCTGAACAATATCACCTCAACCGCGCCGATAAGATATGCGCGTTGGTATCAAAAAGACGAACAAGAGCAGGTTGTCAAGAACCCCAAACAAAGCGACCTGAGTTTGGAGTGGAGGAGAACCAGCAAGGGATATGTCAGTCATATATCAGAAACCGTCAAAACCCTGCTGACCAACAAAGAAAAAGGGGCCGCAACACGATCCGTGGAAAGTGGCGACCCCTTGAGAATCCCTATCGGTAAAAACTAGGCACAAACCGTCTGGGGAGACGCGACATCCCCCTCTAAAACCCCCTGAATCTCTCCGAGTGTTTTCTGAATAACCTTACGCTCATCCCCATCAAGCCGAAAGCGACCGTCCGCATCAGCATGCAGTTTATCTCTCAGGGCATCAGCAATCACACCCAGCTCATAGCGAGAAAACCGAAATATAAACGGTTTATCCATCATAACCCTCCTTTTTCCAGCTGGTAGGGGGAACCTCACCGATCCAGAAATCATGGTTCAGACAACACTTCGTCCTGGTCACTGCCACATACAAAGCATTAATTTCCTCAAGCATCGGCTGAACATTCATGGTCCGCCCCCGCTTCCGCGCCTTACTCAAAGAATCGACAATACTCGACTCAGAGACAAAAGTGCCGCCCGTGAGGTAGACCTTACTATATTCTGCCCCTTTCGATTTATGCAACGTCGCAAAGATTAAATCTGCCAAGACCTTACCAGGAGCCTGACGCCCCTTAAGTCCCTCAATAAGCCGGAAAAGCTCATTGCCATACTTCTTGACCATTTTCAGCCCCAGACCCATTTCCTGATCGCCCGAAGCGGCAACATATTCCTCCAGGGACTCCAGAGACAAAAACTGCCTCACAAACCGGGACCTGATCTTACTTCTCTGAGACATAGATAAAGACAGTAGGTCGTAAAGAGACGCTCCTTCCGACATGAACGTATAGGAACTCAGATTTCCCTCGAAATACATCGAACAGTCTGGCTCGTCCTCCATCACCTCAATCGCCCGCTCCATCAGCCCAAGGTTTGTGCGAGAAATTACCCCAACCGAACCATCATCCTTACCCGGACCCAACCCGACAATCTTCGGTGGAGTAAAGTCGACCAGATGTCTTTTGAGGGACAGAGCCTCAACCGCGACCTTTGCAATTTCGGGCGAAAAGCGAAAACTGTGCGGTAGCACAAAACGAGGGAAGGGTAAAGACTCCAGAGAATTGATGGCCGCCCTGAAGCCATAGATCTGTTGATTGCTATCACCAGCGACAATTTTTATACACTGTTCCTGAGCCGTCAGGATTGACAAAGTCACTGGGGACGAATCCTGGGCCTCATCCAGCAGGATCGAATCATAGGCGAGGAAGGGATCAAACAAATGATAAAGCTTCAGATAGGCATCATGTGTTACCGGGGCCTGACCCTCACTCATCCGATCGAACAAAGACCCCGCGTGGTCGTAAATCAACTCCTCAAGATCCATGACCGAATCCTTACTCGCCTCATCCACCGTGGCCAGGTAATCAAATTGATTCAGATCTCTTTCGCCACTGTTACAAAAGGCCGAAAGAAACTGCTGCACATGCTTCGCCAGAACCAGGTGATCAACAGCGCTGCCCCGCATCGGCCTCAAACGACAATAATCAACAATGTCCTGCAGCGACAAAGATCCATTCTTTGCCAACTGGAATCGCCCGCGGCCAACCTCCATCTCCTTGAAGGCCAACGAATGCATCGTCTCCACCCGAACATTTTTACATCCGGTCGCACGAAACTTCCTGCGAGCATCCTCAGCTGTCGAACGATTGAACGAGAGAAAAAGAATCCGGTCGAGAGGGTGAGCAAGAGCATAACCGATCAGCGTAGAAGTCTTACCCGAACCCGCAACTGCATCAACGCGCGCATCTCCAGAAGAATGAATGACCGCAAGCTGTTCATCAGTATAGTCATGCCCCATAACTTCCGAGGCCTCAACTCATCACTGTCGCCATACCGATACTTTTACCCTCCGAACCAACAACCACTGGTGAGACCAGATGCTCGCCATAGGCCAAGGCACTGTAGAGAGCAGTCTCATTACGCGAAAAGTCATCGACATTCAGCGAAGCGACGAATTCTGTTGCATCAGCAAAACGATCAAAAGAAAACTCAAAACGCGCGGAGATTTTACCAAGAAAGGCAGTTACGGTTGTAACACCCAAAAGTCCGTCATAATTCAACCACACCCTGTCAAAACCAGTCTGAACTTTTGTGACCAAACCGAAGAGCCGCTCGACCTCACTCTCATCGAAAATTTTCCTATCGGACACCATTGCCAAAGTAAATTTCATCTCGCTCCCTTTATTAGACATAAGAACTATTGCCAGAATCCTGGTTCCACTATCTCACCGCAGGCCAAAGACACAAGAGGGGTGGGGCTTGCCAATATCGCAACATGTCTACGCAACAAGCTCCGAAATAACCCGGGCCCGTATTTGGGAAAACACCGTCACTTTCCGACAGCAGAGCATCAGTCCTTTTCGTCAAACACCTGCAGCAGCCGGCAACACCACAAGCGACGCCTTCGCCAAAGCCTCATCAGCCAGGGTTAACTCATAACTTCCCTTCGGGAGCTTGTAACGCGCACGCTCCAGCGCAGCAAATAATTCCGGAGCTGCATCATGAACCTTACGACAATGTTCCTTCACCAACTCACGTTCAGCTCGTGCAGCAGCATCACGATTTATAAACGTCGGTCTCTCTTCAAACGGGCGGGGATCGCAAACAATCCGCCACTTGCCATCCTTGTAGTTTCTACTCACGCAGCCAATAGCACCGCCTGGGTATCTCACGTTCACCACATACCAACCACCATGGCGCCATTTTTCATAGATCGGAACCCACTCTTGCTTATTCAAACCACCCTCCCCATTCTGTATTTGGTAAAATCGAAACATTTCCCAAATAATTAAGGTATTTGGAATATCACTGTCTGTTCCCGACAACAGAGCATCAACCCTGATCCTCAAACTCATTTAACAGCGGAACCGCCTGGTAGTTCCACCAGTCAAAAAAACGATCTAGTGCTGCCCGGCGTTCAGCCTCCGTCGCCGTGCTCAATAAATTGTGCTGGCCGAAACACTCCCCACCGGCCTTCAACACCTCAATCAAGGACCCCGAAAGGTCATTGATTTCTACCGGCGCCGGCTGCAGAATAATCTCCGAAGGAACAGCCAGGTCATTGTCGTAACCCTCCTGTTCGATCTGTTTCTCGACATACTCCCAGTAGCCACATAACTCATCACCATCTGAAACCTGAGCTTGCCAATCCCTCAGAGGGTAACCCGGATGCTCATTCCATACGCCCCTGTCACCGAACTGATCACAAAGGCGGTTGGCCGAAACCTTCACCGGAACCTCACCCAGATCGATATTGCGAACCAAATCCGGGCCGTCGCTGTCATTATCCTCAACAACCACCCGGTACGGGTAGGGCGCCTTCAGCAAGCAATCACAAGAGACAAATGTCAGCGACGAGTCGTTGACAAACATCAACCCCTCGATAAAACCCAGCGACAAATCCTTCGTTCGAAACTGAAAAGTAATTTTCTGCATAACCCCTCTTTTCAACCTGAATCCGTGAGTTAACGAACTTAAAACTATTTTCGATCTTTGA
>RRYU01000428.1_pt1 | contig 37162 bp, 26 predicted proteins | sample 2162651 | NCBI WGS metagenome assembly RRYU01 (sample SAMN10267283, study PRJNA491782) | microbial mat metagenome | isolation source: biomat in the production well | place: Japan: Minami-Kanto gas field, natural gas well KTG3 | collected 2017-06
CCCCCCGAGCCTCAGGAGCAGCAGAACCGGGATGAACAGCCCGAACAGGATCAGGGAAAGGAAGAGCAGGAACAGATCGGCCGGGATGAGCAGGAGGACAGCGGCGGGCAGGAATCCGCCGACGGGCAGGCCGGGCCGGAAGAGCCTTCTTCAGAGGATCGTTCGGACGAGCACCAGCAAAAGGCTCCGGAAAAGAGCGAGGACGGAGATGAGGCCGATGAGACAACGTTGCCCGAACAGGTGTTCGACATAGCCGCTCCCTTCAAAGTTCGGCCTATCAGTTCGCCCAAAGACCGCACGATGCGGCGTGGATCCGGCAAACGTTCCCGTTCGAGGGTGTCTCTGAAGCAGGGGCGTTATACGAAAAGCACCATGAAACGCAGCAATAACGATATCGCGCTCGATGCAACTCTTCGCGCAGCGGCCCCTTTTCAGCGGCATCGTGAAAATCTCAACGGCATGGCGGTGATTCTGTGCGATGAAGATATTCGCGAGAAGGTCCGTGAGAAACGTCTTGGAAATCTCCTGATCTTTGTTGTCGACGCCAGCGGTTCGATGGGTGCGAAGGGCAGAATGGCTGCATCGAAAGGCGCGATCATGTCTCTGTTGATCGATGCATACCAGAAACGCGACAAGCTTGCCTTGGTCTCGTTCCGCAAAGACGGGGCTACGGTCAATCTTCCTGTGACCTCGTCGGTCGAACTTGCTGCAAAACTTCTCAGGGAGATGCCTGTCGGAGGCAGAACCCCTTTTTCCGCCGGTCTGGTGAAAGGCTATGACATCGCACGTCAGCATCTCAATAAAGAACCCGATGCCCGTCCCATGATTATCATGGTAACCGACGGTAAGGCGAACAAGGCTTTGGGAGACCGGAAACCCCTTGAAGAGGTTTTCGATCTTTCACGTAAAATCTCGGGAGAAGAACGCATCCGGTTTCTTGTGGTTGATACCGAAGAGCCGGGGCTGGTGAATTTCGGGCTTGCCCGCAAGATAGCGGGTGCGCTCCGGGCTGAGTATTTCAAAATCGACGATCTGCAGGCCGATACTCTTTTGAACATCGTAAAACATGCAACATCATGAAAAAACAGTATACCTATCCGTTTACCGCTATTGTCGGCCAGGAACAGATGAAACTGGCGCTCGTGCTCAATATTATCAATCCCACCCTGTCGGGCGTCCTGATCCGCGGCGAGAAAGGAACAGCCAAATCGACTGCTGTTCGTGCACTTGCCGATATTCTTCCTGAAATCGATATCATCAGCGGAATTCCTTTCAATCTCGCTCCTGAGGAGGATCCTGATGTTATTCGGGAGTGCTTCACGGTGTCGGGCACAGGGATTTCTGATACAGGAATGCTGCCTGTTGAAAAGAGTAAAGTGCGGGTTGTCGAGCTCCCTGTGGGGGCCACGGAAGACCGTGTGGTCGGTACGCTCGATCTGGAGCATGCTCTGAAGGCCGGCGAAAAACGTATCGAGCCAGGATTGCTTGCCTCGGCCCATCGAGGGATTCTCTATGTCGACGAAGTCAACCTTCTCGATGACCACGTTGTCGATGTGCTGCTCGATTCAGCTGCGATGGGTGTCAATACCATCGAGAGAGAAGGGGTGTCGTTTGCTCACCCTGCACGATTCACGCTCGTGGGGACCATGAATCCGGAAGAAGGCGAACTTCGTCCTCAGCTGCTCGATCGTTTCGGTCTGTGCGTTCATATCGAAGGTATAACCGATCGGGATGAGCGTGTCGAAGTCATGGAAAGGCGTTTTGATTTCGAGGAGGATCCTGAAGCGTTCTGCCGCAGGTGGTCAGCTGAATCGAAGAAACTTGTCGATCGGATCAGGAATGCCCGGGAGATCTACTCATCGGTGAGCGTGAGCAGGGAGAACCTGATGGTGATTGCCAACTACTGTCTCGAAGTCGGAGTCGACGGCCACAGGGGAGACATTATCATCATGAAAACAGCCAAGACGCTTGCTGCGTATGACGGTAGAACACAGGTCGGAAAAGAGGATATCGACCGGGCGGCCATGCTTGCCTTGCCACATCGCATTCGCCGCCAGCCATTGCAGGATATCGTCATGGACGTCAGCTCGGTTCTGAAAAACAAGGCTTGTGAACGGGTCGGCGGATGATTCACACTCTTGATTTGTAACTTCAATTTTGCGTTGACCATGAAGACCATAGCATTTTTCAACAATATCCACAGTTCGGCGATCTGGCATCAACTTTCCGGGTCCATGCAGGATGAGGGGATCAATCTGCTGACCTTCGGATTCGGCAGTGAAAAGAGTCTTGTCGAAGCCATAGATAAAGGAAAAGTCGATATTCTTGTGACCAATGTTTCGAGTGATATGCCGGGTTTTTCCGATCTGCATGAATCGATGATCAAGGTCCCCGTCCGGATTGGTCTGGGATCGGGGCTGCCGTCCGGCTTTTCAACGTTCAGCAAACCGGATCTGGATGCGATCAGCAGCTATTTCGAGGTGTTGTCAAAAGAAAATTTTCGTCAGGGACTTCGCCGTCTTGCCGGGCTGGACTATGAGCCCTGCAGGGAGGTTTCAAGTTCAGGCATCTACCATCCCGATGCCGAAGAGCGTTTTGCCGACATCCTGTCTTACCGCAAATGGCTTGAAAAAAACACCCGCCCTGCCCTTGACGCTTCGGTTGCAGGAATTATTGTGCATTACAGTCAGCTTGCCGAGGGGAACCACGCAGATGTCGATGCCCTGATCAGGGAACTCGAATCAAAGAGAATCGTGCCTTTCTGCGTGTTCTGCGACAGTATGCAGAACTCGACGGCGGATCGCGACACGCTCTATCCCTGGTATTGTTTTTTCAGGTCCGGGGAGCTTCGTCCCGATATCATCCTGAATTTTCTCAGTGGGCGTCTGATCGCTTCGGCTGAAGACCGGGATATTCTGAAAGATCTCAATGTGCCGGTGATGCAGCTGATTCGTAATTATACGCTGTCGCCGGAACAATGGCTCGAAGATCCGGTGGGAATCAGCGCCATGAGCCTGACCCATTCGCTGGTACAGCCGGAAATGTTCGGGGTGATCGACCCGATGATGGTAGCGGGTTCTAAACGAAACCCCGGAGATCCCTATACCCTCTTTACCGCGGGCCCGATTCCTGAACGGATCCGGATGGTTGTTCGGCGCGCCCGGCGATGGGCATATCTGAAAAAGACCCCGAACGCCGAAAAGCGTGTAGCCGTCATTCTCCATAACAATCCCTGCAAAGGCGTCGAAAGCACGGTCGGTATGGCGGCTGGTCTGGATACGTTCGAGAGCCTCGTTCTGCTTCTCCGGAGAATGCAGGAAGAGGGTTATCATGTCGCCAATGTTCCTGAAAACGGAAAAGTACTGCTCCACATGATCCAGGAACGTAAAGCTCTTCACGAGTTCCGCTGGACGACTGTCGACGAGATTGTGCGCAAGGGAGGCGTTTTGCATACCATGAACCGGCGAGAGTACGATGTCAGGTTCCGCGCACTCGATGCATCGGTGAGGGAAAAAGTCAACACTGACTGGGGGGAATTTCCGGGGCAGGGGATGGTCGGCAAGAAGAATGGCGATGATGCTCTTCTCATTACCGGCCTCCGCTTTGGAAACGTGTTTGTGATGGCGCAGCCGAAACGCGGATGCTACGGGGCCCGCTGTGACGGTGAAGTCTGCAGGATTCTGCACGATCCTGATATCGCTCCGCCTCACCAGTGGCTTGCAACCTATTTCTGGATCCAGGAGCAGGCAGATGCGGTGGTTCATTTCGGAACCAGCGGCGCCCTCGAATATCTTCCCGGCAAGCGTGCCGTGCTGTCCGGCAACTGTTTCAGCGATATTTCGCTGGGCGACCTGCCGAACATCTATCCCTATATCATGGATGTGCCGGGCGAGGGTATGACGGCCAAACGACGGGCTCGTGCCGTGATCGTAGACCATCTGACGCCCGCAAGCCGCCCTGCCCCGGTTTCGGATGAGTTGTCTGCATTCGAGGAGCAACTTTCTGAATACCGCCGGGCAGCTGACGGCAACGAACGTTCCCGGCTGGAATCACTCGGCAATGCCATGCTTCATCCTGCGGTAAAACTTCGTTTTCTCGATGAAGGGGCTACAGTCGACGATCTTCATGAGGGCATCGAACGGTTTTCCCGCCAGATAGAGCGGGTCAAACGTTCGATGGTTCCCGACGGCCTGCATCTGTTCGGTTCAGTGCCGGATCAACGGGCTGTTGCAGCCATGATTCTCTCAGCGGTACCCCGTTCGTCGCTGGAGATATCGTCGTATGAGGATATTGCAGGGTGTCATTCTTCTCCGGGAGAAAACGTCTTCGAGAACGCGCTTGAAGTCGTTATGGCCGTTATCGATGAGTCGGCTTCCCGTGACGACATGGCGGCATCTATTGGCAAGCTTCCTTCAGGTTTGAAGCGCTGGTGCCGCGACATGGCGGATTCTATTGCTCAAGCAGCCGGTGAGACGGATAGCCTGTTAAGAGCTCTTGATGGAGGATATGTCGAGGCTGGCCTTGCGGGCGCCCCGTCATCAGGCAAGCCGGACGTCTTGCCCTCGGGCAGGAATTTTTTCGCTGCTGATATCATGACTATGCCGACCGAAGCTGCCCGGGAGGTAGGACGGGACCTTGCAGATCAGCTGCTTGCAAGGTTTTATCGTGAAGAAGGCCGTTTTCCCGAGAGCATCGGGTTGAGTCTCTGGAGTTCCGATGCGTTCAAGTCGGATGGAGAATCGCTTGCCCAGATATTCCATCTGCTGGGTGTGGCGCCTGTCAGGCAGGCGAACGGCCGTGTGAACACGATCAGCGTCATACCTGCAGAAGAACTTGTCGTAGAGATCGACGGCAAGCCTATGAGCCGGCCACGGGTTGATGCAACCATAGAGACCAGCAGCATTGTCCGCGATATGGTGCCTCATTTCATCGCGCTGATCGACAAGGCTGTTGCGGCTGTCAGCGGACTCGACGAGTCCCTGGAGGTGAACTTCGTCAGAAAACATACCCTCGAGCAGCTTGCCGCACTGCAGGCGGAGCTTGCTGAAGAGATGGACGAATCGGCGCTGCAGCGTCTGGCGCTTTTCAGGGTGTTTTCTTCAGCGCCCGGCAGTTATGGTTCCGGAGTAGGCCTTATGCTCGATGCGTCAGCGTGGGAGAGTGAACGCGATCTGGGCGAAGCGTATATCAACCAGACCGGTTTTGCATACGGGGGCGCACAGCTCGATGCAGGCCGAAAGGCCCACAATCTTCTGGCAGCTCAGCTTTCCCGTATCGACGTGACCTGTATCAAACAGACCGCTGCGGAGTACGATGCACTCGATTGCAGCTGCTATGCGTCGAGCGCAGGCGGAATGACTTCGGCGGCATCATGCCTTTCGGGCAGAAAACCCAAAACATGGTGGATCGATTCGACGGTGCCGGGAGAAAACGATATCCGGGATTTTCGTGATGAAATCGATCGTTCCACAAGAGCCAAACTGTTCAATCGCGAATGGATTGAAAGGATGAAAGCGTTTGGCTTCAAAGGTGCTCAGAGTTTTGCTGCACAGGTCAATACCCTTTTCAAATGGAGCGCAACGACAGGGGAAGTCGAAAACCGGGTATTCAACGGGGTTGTGGAAACCTATGTTGCCGATGCGGAAAACCGTGAATGGCTGCGGGACCAGAATCCCTACGCTCTCGAGGAAATCACCCGTCGCCTGCTCGAGGCCGAGGCTCGCGGTCTGTGGAAAGCATCGGATGATCTGCTTGAAGAGGTTCGTTCGGCAGCTCTTGCGCTTGAAGGGGATCTCGAGGAAAGAATCGGAGAGGTCGACGAAGACTTTCAGGGATCAAGGGTGGATGTCTTTACGCGCAACGACGTCGATCTGTGGGAAACCGACTGGAAAATGCCGGCAAAGAAGAATAATGTCTGAGGATATGATGGGGGGGATGCGTGAATTTTTCTTCTTTTCATGTTTCGAATGACGCTGTTTATTTATATAAATTCAAACTGTTCTTTCAGGGCGAATCCTCAACAGTATGAGTGGCCTGATTGCGTTGCGGACGGATTGCAGAAACCGTAGACGGTATGGCGTAAAGGATTTTGAGTGCCGTCCAAGGGAGCAATAAGGAAACACATAAGTTTTATTGGAGGACCCCTTTATTGGTGAAGCTGGATACCCTGTAAGAAGGGTTTAATAGGGAATCACGTGCAAATCGTGAGCTGACGCGCAACTGTAAAGCCGATTGAATGTTGTGCAGCGTTATACCACTGTTCCTTGAGCCGGAACGGGAAGGTGCTGCAGAACCGGTAAGCCAGGAGACCTGTCCCGCTTCTTTTTTTCAACACCATGCTTTCGCGGATAGAAGCATTGATGACGAGTCTGGATGCAGGGCTCCGTTCCTGCAAGCAGCAGCCATTCTTTTGTCTTTTCCCACGCAAGCATACAAACAGGCTGGAGGATACTCCAGAATACGTATGCTGACACACTCACTCGGTTATCCGAGGATCGGTGCCTTCAGAGAAATTAAAAAAGCCTGTGAAGGTTACTGGAAAAGGGCCCTCGATGAAGCGGGCCTCAGAACTGCATCCCTTGAAGAAAAACAGCGCCGTTGGCGCGTTCAGCAGGAAGCGGGGATGGATCTTGTTTCCTGTAACGATTTTTCCTTGTACGATCATGTTCAGGATATGAGCTTTATGCTTGGTGTTATTCCTGAGCGCTACAAGCCGCTTTGTCACCGGCTGTCGGATATCGATCTCTATTTTGCCATGTGCCGTGGGTATCAGGAGGCAGGATTCGATGTTACCGCCATGGAAATGACCAAGTGGTTCGATACCAATTATCACTATATCGTTCCGGAGTTTACCCGGAATCAGGATTTCCATTACTATTCGCGAAAATGCGTTGAGGAATTTCTTGAGGCAACCTCATTCGGTGTAAAAAAAACGAAAGCGTTGCTTGTAGGGCCGATAAGCTATCTGTTGCTCGGAAAGGAGAAAACCGAAGATTTTCACCGTCTTGATCTCATCGATTCTCTTCTGCCTGTCTACATGGCTGTGCTCGCAGATCTGCATCATGCCGGATGCATGTGGGTGCAATTCGATGAGCCCTTTCTTGTGACGGATCTTGATGAGCGTGCCAGAAGGCTCTACCGGGAGGTATACGCCACCCTGCGCCAGCATTTTCCTGATGTTCATTTTCTTCTTGCTACGTATTTCGACGGACTCGGTGATAACCTTGAGACTGCTGTTTCGCTGCCTGTCGATACTCTGCATCTTGATGTCGTCAACGGATTGTATGATCATCTGCCGTCTGTTTTCCGGAGTCTTCCCCCTGAAAGGAATATGTCACTCGGTATTGTCGATGGCAGGAATATCTGGATCAACGATGTCAGGAAGTCGCTGGAAATAGTGGGGCTGGCCGTCAAGGAGCTTGGTCACGACCGGGTCATGGTTTCTTCTTCCTGTTCTCTTCTGCATGTTCCTTATGACATACAGAATGAGCCTGATGGAGGGACATTGCCTGATTTTCTGGTGCCCTGGCTGGCTTTTGCCCGTCAGAAACTCGATGAGATCCGCCTGCTTGCCGATCTCATGGAGGATGACGTGTCATCCGATGCTTTTTGCGGGCTTGCGGACCATCTGAAACAGCTCGAGAAGCGAAAACATGCCGGGCATCTGCGCAACCGTGAGGTTCGTGCTGCTCTGGATGAATTGGTCGATCAGCCGGCCGGTCGGCGGCAATCCATTGCTGAAAGGAGGATTCTGCAGCAGGAATGGCTGAACTTGCCGGTTCTTCCGACGACTATGATAGGGTCTCTGCCCCAGACTGCTGAGTTGCGTGCTCTCCGAATGCGCTATCGCGACGGGAGGCTGTCCGCTGAGGATTACGGGTCAGGTGTCAGGGTATTGATAACCAATGCAATTCGTTGGCAGGAATCCGCAGGTCTCGATGTCCTTGTGCACGGGGAGTTCGAGCGCACGGATATGGTGGAGTTTTTCGGTGAACATCTTGAAGGTGTTGCTTTTACCGGCAACGGATGGGTACAGAGTTATGGTAGCCGTGCGGTCAAGCCGCCAATCATCTATGGTGATGTCAGCAGAAAGGAGGCTATGACCGTCGAGCTTGCCAGGTTCGCCCAGGGTTTGACAAAGCGACCGGTGAAAGGGATGCTGACGGGCCCCGGAACCATTCTGAAGTGGTCTTTTGTCAGGAACGATCAGCCGCTTCATGAAACAGCCATGCAGGTTGCTCTGGCTCTGCGTGAAGAGGTGCTGGATCTCGAGCTTGCCGGAATTGAGGTCATTCAGATCGATGAACCGGGAATCCGTGAAGGACTGCCTCTGAAAAAAGCTGATCGTGAAAGCTATCTGGATTGGGCGGTCCGTGCTTTCCTGGTCTGTTCGGGCGGAGTAGGTCCTGCAACCCAGATCCATACGCATATGTGTTACGCCGACTATGCTGATATTCTCGATGCTCTTATCAGGATGGATGCAGATGTGCTGACCATCGAGACAGCCCGTTCCGATATGGAGGTTCTTTCGGAGTTCGCAGCTGCCGGGTACCCTGGACAGCTGGGTCCCGGTATTTACGATATCCATTCGCCCCGCATTCCGTCAGTCGGGGAACTGAAAGATCAGCTCGATAAGGTGCTTATGCACTTCAGGCCGGAACAGATATGGGTCAATCCCGATTGCGGCCTGAAAACAAGGGAGTGGGATGAAGTTGTACCGGCAATCGAGAACATGGTGCTTGCTGCCCGAAAGATGAGGTTGTTTGCGGGCAGGAATTCTCTCGAGAAGAGGTGATTCGTTGCCATTGTTTCAGGGCCGAGGTTTTCGGCCTTGAGCAGCACCACCGGATACTTCTGCCTGATACATTCCTGGCTCCCTGGTGCTGAAGATGAAGAAGTGCCGATATCCGGCTCGATTTCTGCCGAAGAGGTTGCCGAGACGGCAAAGTCAAAGCTCTTTCCGCAAGAACCGAAAGGCCGATCGATGTCGCAGACGATTTTTACGTTATAGTTTTATGATCCTTACGGTGCCGGGCAGGAAGAGTTGTGCCTGGCTTAAAAGGGAATCCGGTGAAAATCCGGAACAGTACCCGCTGCTGTAATCCCGTACCGGATTGAAGTCCGGAATAAAGGTGTGCAGAGAATATGCCACTGATCTGCTCCCCGCAGATCGGGAAGGCCTGCATACCCGGGAAAGTCAGAAGACCTGCCGTAATGGAGTAATGCTTCGGGAAGAAAGCGATCGTTATCTCTTACATGTGCCCATTGTATTCGCAGTTGCGGAGCGCAGGAGCCAGTGCGTCATTTTCTGACGATGTATCCTGTAAGGTTTCCCCGAAAGGGAACATGATGTCCGGCATTACCGGATGTCCTTGCAGAACCGCCATGTCCTGCCTGCGGGCAGGCTGCAGGGTTCGTGACGGCCCTCAATTCCGACGTGTTCTGAAGACCGGCGAAAACATTGCCGAAATGAAATGCAAAGCAGAAACATATCTATCTAACCAATACCTATCATGCAATTTGTACTCTTATCTCATATGGTAAGGACAACGGTGTTGCTCACCGTGCTTACCATTTCGTTCATGGCAGAGGCCTTGGCGGAAAACCGGGTTCTTACCGGTATTGTTTCAGGCGCTTCCGACGCTGAACCCCTTGTCGGCGCATCCGTCCGGGTGAGCGGGACGAGTCTCGGCACAGTTACCGACGAGCGGGGCGAATACCGGCTTTTCATTCCTGCTGATGTCCGTGAGATGACGTTCAGCTACACCGGTTACGCAACGAAAACGGTTTCACACGGTTCCGGCAGCGTACTGAACGTCATTCTGCGGGAAGGCTCGATCGAGACGGGGGAAATCGTTGTCTATTCGACCCGTTCACAGGAGAAGCTGAAGAACATCCCGCGCAAGACCGAGATCATTACTGAAAAGGATATCGAGGCGGTGGCTCCCGTAGATGCGACAGAGCTTCTGAAAAAGAGCGCCGGAGTGGATGTCATCGAGTATCCCGGTCTGCTTTCCGGGGTGTCCATCAGGGGATTCACTCCAAATTACGGCTCCTACTTCAGTGCTCAGTACGTTACCTACCTGCTCGACGGAAGACCCCTGGGAACCAGAAACCTGTCCACGGTAGACATGAACCTTGTCGAACGGGTCGAGGTGATCAAGGGGCCTTCTTCCGCTCTTTATGGTTCGCAAGGCATGGGTGGGACCGTCAACTTTATCACGAAAAAGTCCTCCGGACCTATCAGCGGAAGCGCTTCTGCCGGATACAGCAGTTTTTCGACCTACGACGCGAACGTTGCTGTCGGCGGTTCCATCGGTGAGCGTTTCGATTTCGACCTCGGTGCGAGATACTTCTCTCAGGACGACGATTATCGAATCGGCAGCAACACGCTGATTTCCGATCCCCATCCGGAACTGCTTGATCCGGAACTGCTCGAGGAAGGTATCGAAACCATGCGTAATTCCACCTACTCCACCAATTCCGCGACGCTGCGATTCGGCTACCGTATCAACGAAAATTTCCGCCTCGACCTGAGGGGATCGGTATTCAATGCTCCGTCCGTCCGGACGGCCGGAACGGTCTGGGGGTATTATGACGACGGTCTGAAAGATGTGTTCCGTCGTACGGCCGATATTTCCCTTACCGGAACTTCCGGTGCGCACAGCATCATGCTGGTTCCCTACTGGGCGCAGGATAAGTATCGCTACCTTGACGATACTGCGGGTAAGGTATTCGTATCTTCCACGAGCGAATACAACGAGTACGGGTTCCAGCTTCAGGATGCCATCCGGTTCGGAACCCATCGTTTTACCGCAGGTGTCGATTACATGAGCTCCAGCCTCGAAGGTCGTCGTTACAGCGCTCCTGATGTTTCCATCCGACCCTACAGCCCCGATTCCGAGCAGGGAAGTCTCGGTGTTTTCGGTGAATTCGGTTTCTCTTTCCTCGATGAAAAGCTGATCGCCAATCTCGGAGGCCGTTACGACATGACGACCTTCAGGCTTCTCGAGACGCCCCTGATCGATGACGTCGATACCGACGAGGAGGATGATAGCGATTTCAGTCCTTCCGCCAGCTTCCAGTACCGTTTTCTGCCGGACCTCAAAGTACACGCCAGTATCGGCAGGGCGTTCGTGTCGCCGACCGCGCTCCAGAAATCAGGTGAGTACACTTCAAGCTGGGGAACCGTGGTCAGGGGAAATCCGGACCTCGATCCGGAAACCAGCACCACATGGGATGCAGGCCTGACGTGGAGCAACGACAAGGGGGGATGGAGAGCGGATGTGACCTATTTCCATACAGACTGGGACGATTTCATCACCACCGATTATCTCCCGGACGGAACACAGACCTATGTCAACGCCGCCAATGCCACAATGAGGGGGCTCGAGTTCGAACTGTCCTACGATTTCGGTGCGCTTGAGGATTATCGCCATTCGCTGCGCTGTTTCGCGAATTACACACACCAGCTCGATGCGAAAATCACCACTGACGGGGTAGAGGAAGATATGAAATGGAATCGGAAAGGCGTCGGATCCTTCGGTATCGAGTATGACGATTTCCGCAGGTTCAGCGCACGCCTGAGCGCCCGTTATATCGGCTCCCGCTACGAAACAAACTATTTTACGGCGATACGAGATGACTTGACCGATCCGGTGCTGGATTTTGATCCTTCGCTGGTTGTCGATGCGACGTTCGGCATCGATCTCGACGACAACAATACCGTGACGGTTTCGGCGAAAAACATTTTCGATGAGCTCTATACCGAAAAAGACGGTTATCCGATGGCGGGCCGTTCCTATGGTGCGAGATATACCGTCAGATTCTGAGAATCAGATAATATAAAACGTGTATAACGAACATGTAAAACACTTCCGGACAGCGTTCAACGCAGCGCTGTCCGTTTTATTTCTGCTTGCGGGATGCACGAGCGGAAACAACGACAGCGTTTCGGTACATGCCGCTCCTGATGATCCCTTGTGCCGAATCCCTTTTCGCTATGCGAAACGTCTGACAATCACAACGATCGGCGATGCGACGTGGATCGATATCATCAAACCCCGCGAGGCCATGCATGGATTTGCCTGCCGGTATCTTTTCGTGCCTAAAGGCGGAACCGTACCCGAAGGATATTCCGGTGTCCTTGTGATCCGGACGCCGGTTGAACGGGTAACCTGCGGTACCGGGCTGCATGTGACGATGCTCGAAGAGCTGGGCGTTTTCCACAGTATCGTCGGGAGTGTCCAGAAGTCATCGTCGGCCATGGCGCAAGAGAGGTGTGGAGCACTCACGGTTCGAGTGCCTGGTTTATCCGTTTTCTGCTGGATGCAGGTGCGGACTATATTCTCGATGTTCCGGCGGCTTCGGCGACTGTTCATTGTTCTGTGACCTGAACATGTCAGATTTTGTCGTGAATCCTCTCCGGGCTCAACTCTTGTATTTGTTTGAGAAAAAGTGGTATATGTAGAATCCCGAAATCGATCATTTGTTGATGCTGAAGAGCGATGCAAGCTGAAAAATACCTTTTTGCAACGACTGTGTTTCTGGGCAGGTTTCTCAGGAACCGGGCGGTGGAGCGCCTTTTTTCTGGAAAGAGCCGCCATGCCGCTGTGGTTCTGGCAGGCGCGGTGGAAAAGGAACATCCGGAAGCAGGGGCGATCTTCAGTCGTCTTCTCCACCTGAGGCACACCAGCGATCCGGTCATGCATACGGCGGTATGGAACTACTGGAAGTCGCATGGTTTCAACGAACTGTTGAAGAGGACGCAAGCCTCCGGCTCGCTTCAATCCGGGCTTTTTCTCGCGCTCGAGGCCATGCCGGAGAGCGACTGGGGTAACGGGCTGTTGTTCGCGCTCTGGAGGCAACTTGATCGTGATGACCTCGCCGACATGATCGAGGAGCAAGGCCGTCATGCGCCTGCGCTCGAGATTGATGCGATGTTCGGACTTGTTCGAGGCAAGCCGGAGCGTTATCTGAGCCTCGAGGACGCCGATCATTCCATTTTTGAAAAAGCCTGGCTTGCCGCTTCCGGCGCTCAGCGGCAGCGCATCAGCCGGACGGTGCTCAACAGTCAGGAGCCTCGCCTGATCGCAGCCTACGATCAGGCTGTCAGGGAAGATCACGATCCCCGGCTGGTCATCGACGCGCTGAAGCTCTGCGGCGATCACGACGCACTTTTCGACCGGCTGCAGGGATTGGCGTTCAACGGCGCACTCGAGGTGATCGCGTTCTGGGCAGAGAATGGCGGGAGGCCGCAAGTTCCAGCAAAAGCAGCTATTGTCGAACAGGCAATCAAGCTCTACCGTGAAGTTGCCGGACTGCTGACGCAATCCCGATTGTCCACTCTTCCGGGCACGCAGGAGATTTTTTCGTTCTGGACGGATCGGTATCAGAGCGACGAGGCTATACGGCGGGATTTGTCAAGTCCCGATCCGTTCAGACGAGCAGGAGCGCTCTACCGCGGTGCGCAGAGGGATTTGATTCCGCGCAGCCGGATGCGGGAGATTTTCATGAACGGCACCTGGCCCGAAAAGCTTGCCGTGCAGTACCTGTTCCAGGCGCCTGATGCGAGCGCGCACAATGAGCATGTGCTATGGCTTAGACCGCAGGATAACGTTATCGCAAGCATTCTTTCGATGCGCCTGCCCGGAACGCTTGAAGAGCGCAGCCTCCTGGCCGACCAGCTTCAGAACGCTTCCGGAAAGGGCGATCAGGACTATCAGCACAAGCTTCTGCAACTGCTTACACTCTTGCAGGACTACTTTCTGCGCGGTCTTATTACGGTTGACAGCAACGACGACGCCACGGAAAGTAATGCGGTGGAGATGGAAGATCTGAAGGATGTTGAGTGGTAAGAAGGACATTGTTTTGCGATGCTCTGTAATCTGAAAATCCTGATTTCTGTATGAGTCAAAAATCCGGTTTCCTGCAACGTCTTCTTAAGGTCCTCAAAGGGAACGATGGTTCCAAGACCTCCTGTGACATGGCTGGATTGCATCTCGAACTTTCGGAGCGAGACGAGGAGATTGTACGGCTGAAAAAGGAGTATGCCCTGCAGCGGGAGCAGTCGAGGGAGCAGGTCGAACGGGCCGGAAGAGAAGCGGTCGAGGGCATTGTTTATGAGTTTGCTGCACCTTTGTCTACGCTATCGGCAATGCAGGCCCGCCAGACTGAAAAGGGCGGTCTGAATCCTGCCGATCTGTTACAGGTGGTTTCCTCATTCCGGAAAATCCTTGAGAAACGGGGGCTGGAGCAGATCGGTTCTGTTGGCGACGAAATGCCGTACGATCCGGTGCTCCATCAGATGCTCGACGGCTCCTGTCCACCGCCAGGTGAGGCGGTGTCGATTCGTTTTGCTGGTTTTCGGTTTAACGACAGGATTATCGCAAAAGCGCAGGCCGGAATCGCAAGGCACAGTTCAGGGAAAGAGGACGTGGATAACGTGGACTGAGTAGACGAATGCAAGAAGTGGACAGAGATGGACGATGTAAGAGAACAGAGGGCATTTTCATGTATGAGAAGAATGGCGTTTTTTGCCTGTGAGGAGGTAACCTATGGCCATTGCGTTTGATTTCGGGACCTGTAACAGTGTTGTCGCTCGCTGGAACGAGGCCCTGAACGATATAGAAACCCCCGAGCTGCCGAACCTCGGCATCCTCTATCCCCAGCCGGGCGAGGATGATGCGCGGGTCATTCCCTCCATGATCCATTTCAGCGAAGCTGAGGCGCCGCTGGTCGGCAGCCAGGTCGCCGGGGCGGGGCTGCTCAATCATCCGGGAACCTTTCGCTGGCTGAAGATGGATATGCTGCGTACCGGCGGCGCCAATCGCGGTCGGCGCGTGAACGGCAGGGTGATTTATCCCCGGCTGGCGGCGGACGATCTGGTGGATCGCATCCTGATGTTTGTGCGAGGCGTTTTCGGGGACATCGACGACGAGCTGGTGCTGACCGTGCCGGTTGAGGCGTTCGATCATTACATCGACTGGCTGCGTGAAGCTGCGATCAAGCGGTTTCCGGGCGGCATCAGCATCATCGACGAGGCTACCGCCTGCATGCTCGGTTACGGCGACGAGGTACTCGACAACGAGCCCTACGGCATCGTCGATTTCGGCGGTGGAACGCTCGACGTCTCCATCGTTCGCACCGACCTGCGGAACGTTTCTCATGCACGCTGCCGGATTCTCGGACGGGCGGGCGAGGAGATCGGGGGCATCATGATCGACAACTGGCTGCTTGAGTATATCCAGAAGGAGCAGACGCTCGGCGACGAGGATATCGCCGCCATCGGCCCGTCGCTGCTCGAGGCGGTCGAAGAGGCCAAAATCGCCATTTCGAACGGCAGCCCGGAAGCCTCCGTCACCCGCTTCAACGACGTGACAGGCCGCCTGATCGACGTGACGCTCACGGCTGACACCCTTCAGGCAGTGCTTGAAAAAAAGCGGGAGCCGGGCATGAACAGCCTCTACCAGCACATCATCCGCACGCTCGACCGCGCCCTCGATCAGGCGCGTGACCGGGCGGGTATCCGCAAAGAGGAGCTGAAGGGGATTTTCCTGGTCGGCGGCAGCAGTCTCCTGCCCGGCATCGAGCAGAAAATCCGGGAGTACTTTCCCGGTACGGAGGTTTACGCGGGCAGACCCTTCGACGCGATTGCACGCGGCGCGTGTCTTTTTTCAGGCGGCGTGATCGACCAGACACTGACACACGACTACTGCCTGCGAAGCTGGAACCGGGAACTGCGGGACTTCGAACTTGTGCCCGTGGTCCCGCGCGGCACGCCGTATCCGACCGGTAAACCGGTGTGCAGCAAGTATATCAAGGCTGCCTCGGACGTGCAGGAAGTGCTCGGGCTGGTGATATACGAGCGTACCCTGATGAGCCGACCCCTGATCTCCTATGTCAACGGCGCGGACGGGCTGCGTCCCGTCAGGGAGGGGGAGCGTCTGGAGTCGCGCCACAAGGCGCTCAATCCCGAAGACAGCGAATTCATCCACGCCGATCCGCCCTGCCGATCGGGCGACCGGCGCTTCATCGCCGGGTTCGGCGTGGACAAGAACCGCCGCCTCACGCTCTGGCTCCGCGACACCGAGCCGGGCAACCGGTCCAGCATCCGGCTCCGCGACGGTTCACGCCTCCCGCTGCCGGTGGCTGACTTGCCTGTCGTGAAACTCTGATCAAACGTAATGAACGAATAACTATGTCCTGGCTCGAAGAACTCAAACTGAACATCGCAGCGCGGGTTGCCGTCATTCATCTGGTGACCATCGACGAAGAGGATGCGCTCAAGGCGCTCTCCGGTTGGGCGAACGCTGCCGACTGGCCCGATGGCATGGGCCTCATCACCTGGGATATTGGCGACCAGTTCCGACAGCTGCGCGAGCCCGCGGCGACCTTCAGCAAGATGGCAGCGACGCCCGAAACCGTGCTCGACATCATCGATGAGTACAAAGGCTCCGCTACCTTTATCCTCAAGGATTTCCACCACTTCTGGGAGCACAACCGCAAGGTTTCGCGCATGTTGCGCAACCTCGCTTCGCGTCTGCCATTTCGCGACGAAGCGCTGAATATCATCGTCACCAGTCCGGGCCGGAACCTGCCCGAAGAGCTTTGCCACGACATCCCGACCATAGACGTTGGCAAACCCGGCAGCGAACAGATTCAGGAACTCCTCGAACGAGAAACCCGCTCGACGCGAGCGCTCGACAACGCCTCGCACGGCCTTCGCGAGCGTCTTGTCGAGGGCGCGCTCGGCCTGTCGATGGTCGAGGCGGCGCGGGCGTTCCGTAAGGCGATTGTGCTTGCGGGCGGCCAGCCGCTCGACGAGCGGAGCGTGCGGCAGGTGCTGAACGAAAAGCGACATATCATCCGCGAAAGCGGGGCGCTCGAACTCTATCCCTGCACCGGTTCGATGAACAATGTCGGCGGACTTCGCGCGCTGAAGCAGTGGCTCGACCAGCGTCAGGAGGCGTTCAGCCAGGAAGCGCGCGAGTACGGACTCAGTACGCCCAAAGGAGTAGCGCTCATCGGCATTCCGGGCACCGGCAAAAGCCTTAGTGCGAAGGTTACCGCCGGACACTGGGGGATGACGCTGCTCCGGATGGATGTGGGGGCGATTTTCAGCGGCCTGCTCGGTTCGAGCGAGCAGAATATCCGTGAAGCCATCCGCATCGCTGAGGTGATCGCGCCCTGCGTGCTGTGGGTGGACGAGATTGAAAAAGCGTTCGCCGGATCGGTTGGCGACAGCGGTACGGCAAGCCGTGTGTTCGCCACCTTCCTGACCTGGATGCAGGAGAAAACCGCCCCGGTCTTCGTCTTTGCTACAGCCAACAACGTTGACCGCCTGCCGCCCGAGCTGTTGCGAAAAGGGCGGTTCGACGAGGTTTTTTTCCTCGACCTGCCGACCCACGCCGAGCGGGTGAGCATTCTCGAAGTTCACCTGAAAGAACGCGGTTATAGCATGCTTTCGCACCGCTTCGACCTGAACGCAGTCGCATCGGTCACCGAGGGGTTCGTCGGCTCAGAACTGGAGGCGCTGGTCAACGACGCCATGTTTCCTGCTTTCCGCGACAAGCGCCGGGAGATCGAGACGGAGGATCTGCTTGAAGCAGCCCGCGCGATGGTACCGCTCTCGGCCTCTCATCAGCAGGTGATCGACGGGTTGCGCGAGATGGTCAGAAACGGCCAGGCCCGCAACGCTTCAGCCAAACCGGGTGCGGCGGATTCACAACAATCGGAGTCATGATGAACGCAAACGACACCGTTTCCGAACTCAGAAGCCGCGCCATCCGGCCGTCCGCCGACGCCCTGCCGCCGGTGATCGTCAACGAGCGGGACGGTTCTCCGATGGTGCTGGTGCCTGCGGGGCGCTCCACGATGGGCGACGATCTCGATAAAGAGAGTCCGCAGCGCAGCGTGTACCTGGATGCGTTCTACATCTCGGTCTATGCAGTTACCAACCGACAGTACCGTGCGTTTGTCGAAGCCACCGGCCATCAGCCGCCCAACATCGGAGCAAGGATCGACTCGCTCTCGTTCTGGCGCGAAGAGGGCTGCCCGGAGGAGTTCGACGACTACCCGGTGGTGCTCATCAGCTGGGACGACGCGGATGCCTATGCCACATGGGCAGGATGCCGCCTGCCCAACGAAGCCGAGTGGGAAAAGGCCGCGCGCGGGCCGGAAGGTTTGCTCTACCCGTGGGGCGACCGCTGGGACGAAAACAACTGCCGCAACCGTAACAACAAGGGAGAAGAGTCGGTCGCTCCGGTGTACTCCTACCCCGAAGGCGTTTCCGGCTACGGCACCTGGAACCAGAGTGGTAACATCATGGAATGGTGCTCGGTCCGGGTAGGCGAGGGCGATTCCAGCAACGCCACCGACGGCGACGACGCGCTCCGCCAGGAACGAGGCGGCTGCTGGCGCTACCCCGACAAATTCGCCTTCCGCGCCTCGCAGCGGTCGTTCGTGGTGCCGAAAGCGGTGAATGATTTCCGGGGGTTTCGGCTGGTGTTGCCGGTGGGGGTAAGGGAGTGAGGGAGTTGGTTTATTATGGTTGATCGGCGAAATCGTCGATCGCAGCTGGCGAACGTTGCCCGAACGGTTTCCAATGATTTTGCTGGATGAGTACGTGATCATGCCGAATCATTTTCATGGTATTTTGGTTATCAGCGAAGGTTCCGAATCGGGGCAGTGTAATACCGCCGGAAAAAGGGTAGGCGCGATGGACAGGGTAGGCGCAAGGCCTACCCCTACGGTCCCAACAAACCCAACAAGCCCGGATTGTTGGGGCGTTCAAATCACTGTCGGTAAAGGATGTTCTTGCTCACTTTGAAGAGAACCGTTTGGATATGATCGGCAAGATCTGGCAACGGAACTACTTTGAGCGGGTCATCAGAAACGAACGGGATTTGTACAACATCAGGGCGTATATCAGAAACAATCCCGGCAATTGGGAGCGAGACGATGAAAAGCCGGTAAGGTGATCGAAACGGTGACACGTCGGGGGGAATTTTTTTCGGAAAATTGCCCGAATCGTTCTTTTTTTTATACTTTCAACTGCATGAGTGGTGCCTGTTATGGAAACATGACTGGCTTAAATGGGAATCCGGTGAAAATCCGGGACAGTACCCGCTGCTGTAATCCTGCATTATCCGCAACGATGATGAAACGGTTTGCCGACAATGCCACTGCCCTGATCCCATCGGGGCGGGAAGGCCGGCAAAACCCGGGAAAGTCAGAATACCTGCCGCATTATCGATAGGCTTCGGGAATAAAGCAAATACTACGAATGAAAAATACTCTTGTTCAATTCACGGGAATTGGCTGGTTACGGACTTCTTTCAGGAGAATCAATAACCGGATTACCCGGATGCTTTTGCATCGATTCATTTCTTACGTTCAACTTCGTTCGTTCGGGCCTGTATTTTTCCTGCCCGGACACTTGATGACCAGAAAAGACTCTCCTTTATTTCTGCACAGTCATTATCCGCCGTTGCTCTTTCAGCCAGCCTGGATGCTTCTTTCCGGAGAGGATGTTTATCCGTGTGGCGCCGGATGTCGATGTTCTGCCGGTGAAGATTTTGTTTTTGAAGGAAATACGCTGACCTCCTTTCCATTCTGGAGAAAGAACTGATTGCAGCGGGATGTCAAGGCAGTTAAATATCGAACACCCCCAAAGTTTGCTGTCGGCCCTGAAAAAATTGTTGTAGCGTTATTGTCGATTCTCAGGGCCGGGATTCTGCTGATAGCTGGTGGATCGGCTGTTTTTGTGATTTTTTGCGAAGATGCGTATATTCGCCTCTTGATGTTCTTTTTTCGGATAGCTGGTGCCGGTTTAAAAGCCGGAGAATAGGGAAGTACGCGAGATTCGTACACTGTACCCGCAACTGTAGCAACGGAAAGTTTTTTCAAAACGGTCATGGCCCACATGTCGTGGAGAAAAAGCTGCTGAGGTCACTGCGATTGTTTCCTTCAACAATCAGCGGGAAGGCTTCAGAAGAAGTATCCGTTCAAAGTCAGGAGACCTGCCAGTGATCTATTTGCGCAACACGACTACGGGTTATAGTCAGGCAAAGCAGCTCATGTTCGCTTCTCAGGAAACACTGCATTCGGCTTCTTTCTTTTTCTGAGACGGGTGTGAACCCTTCCACTGCATTTGCTTTCTGTCGATAATTCCAGTCATGTTTATCCTTTTGATTCACCAACAAAACATGATTGAGAGATGAAGAAAAAACGTTTCCTGATTTTCCTTGCCGTCGGACTGCTTGCCTCTGGGGTGGCGAAGGCGGAAGATGTTACTGACAGTAACGGGGTGAAGAGTTATTTCAATGACGAAGTTGTCGTGACGGCTACCAAAACAGTGAATTCCATCAGTGATGCGGGGGGGAGTTCGATAACCGTTATCACCGAAGATGAAATTGAGCAGTCAGGACAGCAGACGGTGGAAGATGTGATCAAAGGCACGATCGGTATCGATGTCGTTTCCAATGGCGGTATCGGCACAAATGCAAGTGTGTTTATTCGTGGTGCTGATTCCAAATATACTCTGTTGCTCATAGACGGGGTTCCAATGAATGACCCTACGGCCATTGATAGAGGGGCAAATTTTTCCCATCTGACGGTCGATAATATCGAACGAATAGAGGTCGTTCGGGGCCCAGTCAGCACTCTTTATGGTAATGCCGCTGCTGGAGCCATCAATGTTATTACGAAAAAAGGAACAGGCTCACCGGAAATACACGTTGGGGCGGAGGGAGGTTCTTATGGAACCTGGAAAGTCTACGGTGGTGCACGAGGAGCAGAGGGCGGTTTTGATTATTCTGTTAATGTATCCCGTCTGGAAACAGATGGTTTTTCAACGGCCAATGACCATAATGATCGTATTCTTCATGCAGGAAATACTTCTGAAAATGATGGCTACAGGAATACCACAGGCTCTGTAAATCTTGGTTATCAGTTCAATGATAAAGTTCGGCTCGAAGGAGTTCTCCGGTATACGGATTCGTCCGTGGAAACAGATGATTTCGGTCCTGGATATGCGGGTGATCGTTTTGGTTATGATGCGTTTTGGAATACCATTGCTGAACCAGATAAGGCCAAAGAAAATCATACTGATACTGAACAGTTAAGTGGAAGAGTTGCGTTCAAAATGAATTTTCAGCCTGTTCTTTCAACCGTTTATTATAATTTTTCCGACCAGCAACGGAAAAACTACAATAACGATGGTGATTATTCCGGCTATTATGATGGTCAACTCTATGAGATTGGCCTACAGGAAGATGTTTCTCTTTCAGAGCATCATACCCTTACTGCGGGGCTTAATTACAGTTTTGAAGAATACGAGGATGATGCTTTATCAGCGGACGCTGGAATGTGCAGTTTATTTGTGCAGGATCAGTGGGAAATCAGTGGCTTCAAGCTTGTCGGTGTGATCCGCTATGATGATCACGAGGCTTTCGGCGAAAAAACAACGTGGCGTGTTGCTCCTTCCTGCAAGTTGGATGATACAACGTTGAAGGCAAGTTACGGAACAGGTTTCAGGGTGCCGGGGCTTTATGAACTATATGCGCAACCAATACCTGGTTGGGGTCCAATTGGCAATCCGGACCTTCAGCCAGAAACCAGTGAGGGGTGGGATGTTGGTATTGAACAGCGTTTTGCTGATCGTCTGCGTGGAGGAGTTACTTATTTCAGGACAGATTTCGAAGATCAAATTATCTGGGGCAACGGTTACGAACAGGCTGATGGAACAACCGAAATACAGGGTGTCGAGACTTTTGTGGAATGGGCTGCTGCTGCTGATGTTTTTCTTTCTGCCTCGTATACCTGGACCGATACAGAAGATCCTGACGGGGAAGAGCTTGTTCGCAGGCCGCGGCATAAAGCCGGCCTGACGGGATCATGGGCTGTTTCGGAAAAAGCTCGACTTGCTGCAAATATGCAGTGGGTAGGTGCCCGTAAAGCCTCTTCTTTGTCAATGGACAAGAACGGAGATCCGGTTCGAGAGCTTGACAGTTATGTTCTTGTCAATCTCACCGGTTCATATAAACTTACGGACAACGTCGAGTTCTATGGTCGTGTCGACAACCTGTTTGACGAGTTCTATGAAGATGCGTGGAGCTACGCTACGCCGGGGCTTTCAGCTTATGCCGGAGTGAAGTTGACCTATTGAATCAAAAGGCAGGGAGAGCGGTTCCCGTGTTTTCCCTGCCTTTTTTTCAGCATCCAACATGGAAATGATATGATAAATGTTGCCGAGCGTGAAGCGCTCTACAAAGTAATATACAGCCGTCGGGATGTTCGTGGCCAGTATGTCGATACACCGGTTTCCGATGAGGTGCTGGCCAGGGTGTTGCAGGCTGCTCATCACGCGCCCAGTGTCGGCTTTATGCAGCCCTGGGATTTTATTGTTGTTCGAGATCCCGAGGTGCGACAGAAGATCAAGAATGGTTTTGACATCGCTCATCGAGAGGCGGCAGCTATGTTTTCCGGAAATAAGCGAGAGCAATACTGTTCCTTCAAGCTCGAAGGGATCATGGAGGCTCCGCTCGGTATCTGCGTGACCTGTGATCGTCAACGCAGCGGTGATGTGGTTATTGGCCGCACAGCTAATCCTGAAATGGATCTGTATAGTACGGTCTGCGCGGTACAGAACCTCTGGCTTGCCGCCAGGGCTGAGAATCTCGGGGTTGGCTGGGTCAGTATCGTCCATCACGAACATATCCGCAGGGTGCTTGGCATTCCCGACGATATCGTGCCTGTTGCCTGGCTCTGTGTTGGATATGTCTCGTTTTTTCATGAGACTCCTGAACTGGAGCAGGCCGGCTGGCTTCCGAGAATGGCGCTTGACAGGATTGTTCACCGTGAACAGTGGGGAGGGAGAGCAGGATGAGGAATCTCGCGGTTTTCGGTACGGCTTCGGATGTCGGTAAAAGCGTCATTGCGACAGCCCTGTGCCGGATCCTTCGTAACGAGGGTATCGATGTGGCTCCCTTCAAGGCGCAGAATATGTCGAACAATTCCGGGGTTACTCCTGACGGCTTTGAAATCGGCAGGGCGCAGATTGCACAGGCAGAAGCGGCGTGCGTAGTGCCTACGGCTGACATGAACCCTGTGCTGCTCAAGCCGAATACCGATACCGGTGCTCAGGTTGTGCTGCAGGGTAAAGCGGTTGCGAACCGTTCTGCACGAGATTATTTTGGCAACACCCGTCCGTGGGCTGAAGCGGCGTTCGAGAGTCTGAGGAGACTTCGTGCTGCGCATGATATGCTTGTTATCGAGGGGGCCGGTTCCTGTGCAGAGATGAACCTTTATGAGCGGGATTTTGTCAATTTTAAAACTGCGGAACAGGCCGATGCTCCAGTGCTGCTTGTCGCCGATATAGACCGGGGAGGGGTGTTCGCTCAGGTGATCGGGACTCTTGCGGTGCTTCCTCCGGAAGCAAAGGCGCGGATTGCCGGCGTTCTGGTAAATAGATTTCGCGGGGACATCACGCTTTTTGATGATGGCGTCCGGTTTCTTGAACAGCATTCAGGAATTCCTGTACTTGGTGTTGTGCCTTATTTTCGTGGCTTTTCAATCGATTCCGAGGATGCTGTTCCACTCCAGACGATTGAGGATCCCTCAGGCTCGCCTGACCCCGGGAAAATCAGTATTGCTGTCATCTATTTTCCTCATATTTCAAATTTTACCGATTTTGCGGTTTTGGAGCGCGAGGAGGGTGTCGAGCTGCATTATCTGCATCATGCCAAATCCCTCGACGGTTATCAGGCGGTTGTGCTGCCTGGATCGAAGAACGTTCGTGGCGATCTTGAATGGCTTCGACAACAGGGATGGGAGCCCCGCCTTGAGCAGTTCAGGCAGAATGGCGGAGTTATCGCCGGGATCTGCGGTGGTTATCAGATGCTTGGTCGCTTCATTTCGGATCCGTATGGCGTTGAAGGCGCACCCGGCATGACAGCAGGTTTGGGTCTGTTGCACGTTGAGACTGTTCTCCAGCAGGAAAAGACGCTTTGCAACGCCCGTGGCGTCATGACCGCTACCGGATATGGGGTGCATGGTTATGAAATTCATATGGGTGAAACGGTTTGCGGGAGCGATCTTCTGCCGCTTTTTGACGTGACATCAAGAAACGGCCTCACCGTTTCAGCTCGTGACGGCGTGATGACCCCCGATGCAAAGATTTTCGGGACTTATTTTCACGGGGTTTTCGATGCCCCTCTGTTCCGGCACTGGTTTCTCGGTCAACTGAGCGCTTCATATGTTCCATCCGGAAGGGACGCGGACCGGGATGAAGATTATAACCGGCTTGCGCAACATGTTGCCTCCAATATCGATCTTAATATGCTCTACAGGATTATCGAAAAAGAGGGCTGAGTTCTTTTCTTCCAGGGCGTCGCGAAGGGAGTGGCCCCATTACCGGGCAGTCCGGATAATGGCTTTTTTCTTTCCGGAAACGCTATTTTATAGAATATCGAATCATGAACAGAGATAATCTTTTTTATCATGAACACGGAGGCGAGCCGGAGCGACGCTTTGTTCTGGGTGCTCAGCCGTTTCTTGATTTCAGCGTCAATATCAGTCCTCTTTCTTTGTCGTTTCCAGAGGTTTCTATCGACAGGTTTGCTCTTCATCGTTATCCTTCCATTGAGGGTCGTGGGTTGCGGGAGTTTTACTCGAAACGTTTCGGTCTTGATGATGACACGGTGCTTCCTCTTAACGGTGCCATAGAAGGAATTTATCTTGTTCCGAGAGCTTTGGGGCTGAAACGGGTTCTGGTGCCTGCCCCGTCATTTTTCGATTACGAACGCGCCTGCCGGATTGCAGGTGCGAGGGTCAGTTATCTGAGTCTTCAGGAAAAAGAGCAGTTTCTTCTGCCCGGTATCGAAGAGATTTCCGGGCTTCTGCAAGGTGTCGATGCGTTCTTTGCCGCAAATCCCAACAATCCTACCGGTACAGAATGTCCGAAAGAGCTTGTCCTGGCGCTTGCAAGTCGCTTTCCCGATAAATGGTTCATCGTCGACGAGGCATTCATTCAGTTTGTTGATGATTTTTCCGGTGCTTCGATGATGAGCGATGTTCGTGCATTCAGGAACATTATCGTGATCAGTTCACTGACTAAATTTTATGCGCTGCCCGGACTCCGGCTCGGGGCCGCGATTGCCCATTCCGATGTGATCAGGGCCATGTTGCGTTTCAAGGAGCCGTGGACGGTCAACGTTATTGCTGAATCAATTGCTGAAGAGCTGCTTCATGCGGGAGATTTCGAGGATGAAGTTCGCCGTCTGATTGCGTCTGAACGGGCCAGAATTTTCAAATCCCTCAAAAAAGTGCCTGATATCGCGATCCGGGGATATGCTGCAAATTTTTTTCTCGCTCAGTGGCATAGCGGTTCAAGCCTCGACGATCTTCTGGCGTTTCTGATTGAGAAAAATATCTATGTGAGGGATTGCAGGAATTTTCCGGGTCTTGAGGATAACTATTTCAGGTTTGCCATCCGAAAGCCGGAAGAAAATGACTATTTGCTCGAGCAGCTTCAGCGTGCAGGAGCCGAGGTCGGGATGGTTGCGAAATGATATATTCTCTTGAATACCAGCTTGCTGCAGCATTGCTGCTCGATCTTCTTGCTGGAGATCCTCGTTTTCTGCCGCATCCCGTCAGGGCCATAGGGTGGCTGGCAGGAAAGACGGAGAGCATTCTTCGTTCGATTCGGATTATCCCTCTCAGGATAGCAGGTGTTGTAACTGTTATCGTTGTTGCTGGTTCAACGGCCGCTGCAGCTTACACGTTTCTTTTTCTTTGCGGTCTTGTGCATCCATTGTTGCAGTTTGCCGCAGGAATCCTCATGTTGTATTTCAGTATTGCAGCAAGAGATCTTGCGGATCACGCATATGCCGTGTTCAGGCCTCTTGCGCAGAACGATATCGATCAGGCGCGTCAGCGTGTAGGAATGATTGTCGGGCGGGATATATCGAGCCTTGATGAGCAGGGGGTGGCTCAGGCTGCAGTCGAAAGTGTTGCGGAAAATACCGTGGACGGCGTCACGGCTCCTCTCTTTTACGCTCTTCTGTTCGGGCCGGTCGGGGCGCTTGTCTATAAGGCAGTCAATACGCTTGATTCAAGTTTCGGATACAAAAACGAACGGTATCTTGAATTTGGATGGGCATCAGCGCGCTTCGACGACCTTCTTAATGTTCTTCCTTCGCGCTTGACGGTTCCCTGTATAGCTGCAGCCGCAGCGCTTATCGGACTTCGTTGCAGGGATGTGCTGCCATCTGTCCGGAGTACTGCACAGAAACACGCCAGTCCGAATGCAGGCTATCCCGAATCGGCTTTTGCCGGTGCTCTCGGTGTTCGTTTCGGAGGTCCGCGGAGCTATGGCGGGGTGGTGGCAGATCTTCCTTTTCTCGGGATAACAGAGCAGCGGCCGGATAAAGAAACGATCAGGCAGGCAGTTACTCTTATGCTGCTTACTTCAGCAATCTTTTTTCTGACAGGAATTCTGCTCCGCGTTGCTTTCACGGCAGTCATGTTTTCAGCGATATGATGAAAAAAAATGTAACCAATGATATACAGCCGACAGCGCTGCTTGGAATCAGCAGTGTCCCGACATTGCGGATCGTGCTTTTTCTGCTCGCTGTTCCGCTTCTGCTCGCTGTTTCACTGCTGTTAGGGCCGAGCGGTCTGGGCCTGCCGGACCTGCAGAGCCCTGTGGGTCGTGCTATTCTGAATCTGCGCTTCAACCGTCTGGTGATGGGGGTGCTGGTCGGCTCTGCGCTTTCCGTATCAGGGGTCGTATTTCAGGCAATCCTTCGTAACCCGCTTGCCGAACCCTATGTTCTGGGGGTGAGCGGGGGGGCCGGTCTCGGGGCGACGCTGGCCATCCTTTTCGGAACCGTAGCCTTTATTCCTCTCAGTCTTCCCGTAGCGGCATTTTTTGCTGCGGTCGTTACCCTGTTTCTTGTTTACGGGATTGCCCGGAAAGGGAGCGGCGGTTCGCCTTCGGTGTACAGCCTGATTCTGAGCGGTGTAATTATCAGCGCTATCTGTTCCAGCCTGATTATGTTTCTTGTTTCCAGCGCCAGCGTGGAGGGTCTTCATAACGTGATCTGGTGGATGCTGGGCAACCTTCAGCCAGTCCCGCTTCAGCAACGGATTGTTTCGTCCATTCTTATCAGTACCGGTTTTCTTGTGGTATGGATGCTTGCATCCCGTTTCAATGCACTGACGCTTGGGCGTGAAATGGCCCATTATCAGGGAATGAATGCCGATCTTGTAATTCTTGCCGGTCTTCTTGCATCAACCCTTATGGCTGCTACAGCCGTCTCCATAGGGGGTATGATCGGTTTTGTCGGCTTGATCGTCCCCCATGTCACCCGGGCGATGTTCGGACCTGATCATCGCTGGCTGATCCCTCTTTCCGCACTATCGGGCGGAACATTTCTTGTCTTGTGCGACGCCTTCGCACGGACGGTTCTCGCGCCTGTGGAAATTCCGGTCGGTGTGATCACCGCTCTAGCCGGAGGCCCGTTTTTCCTCCTGATATTGCAACGGAAAATGAAGCGAGCCTGGATAGCGTAAAGATTTCACCAATATCAAGGCAACAAAGCCGAAACAGCTTGAAGGTCATGCAGAAAATACCATATTTTCTTAGCACTTAGCACTTAGCACTTAGCACTTAGCACTTAGCACTTAGCACTTATTATGTCCCTTTCCGCGCTGTCCATAGATGCAGTAACCGCAGGATACGGTGAACACCGTGTTCTTGACTCGATTTCGATGGAGATCGGTTCCGGGGAGTTTGTTGTCCTGATCGGTCCTAACGGGTGCGGAAAGAGTACCTTGCTGAAAACCGCATCGGCTTTGCTCCGGCCGGCTTCAGGACGGGTGAGCCTGTTTGGTCATGATGTGCAGAAGCTCAAACCATCCGAGCGATCGAAATTGCTCGGTGTCGTTCCGCAGAAGGTCGAGTCCCCTATGGCTTACACGGTCGGGCAGATTGTGTTGAACGGACGGACGGGATCTTCGCTTCCCTGGCGACCGCTATCGGAACAGGATTATGTGATCATTGAGCGTTCGATGATCTATACCGATGTGCTCCATCTGAAGGACCGTTATTTCATGGAGTTGAGCGGAGGAGAGCAGCAACGGGTGATCCTTGCTATGGTACTGGCTCAGGAGCCGAACATGATCATGCTCGATGAATCCATTTCGCATCTCGACATCAACCACCGTTACGAGGTGCTTCGCATTCTGAAACGGATCAATCATGAGCAGGGGATGACGGTCGTTCTGGTCAGTCACGACCTGAGCCTTTCCTCTGAAATAGCTGACCGGCTTATTCTGATGGATGATGGAAAGGTTGTTGCTGAAGGAACTCCTCTGGATGTGCTTCAGCCTGAAGTGCTCAGCAGGGTCTATGATTGCGAGCTGCAGGTCAAACATGATCCTCTTACAGGATTTGTCAATGTGAGCGGCGTGCTCGACGGCTTTCGTCATGCTCCTGAGCAGCCGTTGACCGTCCATGTGATTGCCGGAGGAGGAACAGGGATCGAACTGTATCGACGCCTTGCTTTGTATGGGTATCGTGTCACGACCGGCGTGCTCAACCGGATGGATTCCGATGCCGAAGCCGCTAAGGCGCTGGGTGTCGAGGTTGTGCTCGACAAACCATTTTCCGCAATCAGCGATGCGGCTTTCGAGGATGCTCTGGAACTGGCCCTCAAGGCCGATATTCTCGTGGTGAGTCCGGTTCCTTTTGGGTCAGGCAACCTGATCAATCTCAGCATTGCAGCGAAAGCTTTCGATGCCGGAATAGATGTCTGGATTGCCGAAGGTGTTTCCGGCCGCGATTATACCGATGGTCGTCAGGCTGATGCCATTGCCCGACAGCTTGTTTCAAGAGGTGCGCGTATCTGGCCAGACATGCATACACTGATCAAAGCGTTGAAAGGATAACCTGAAGGAGCTTTGGATGTTATGCGGGAGAACAATCCCTGGCAGCAATTGCCCGTGGCCTCATGATGATCCGTTTTTTTAGTATTTTCCGGCCAGAGTGCTTTTTACTGTCACGATGTTGTATCGTATATGTTTTTCAATGTGATTCATGAGTTTAAAAAAACAATTTCCTTTCAGGGTGGGAACGACCTCCTATATCATTCCTGACGAGATTCTTCCCAATATCGACTACCTCAAGGACAAGGTTGACGATGTTGAACTGGTGCTGTTCGAGTCGGACGAGATGAGCAATCTGCCGTCAGTGTCGGATGTTCGGCTGCTCGGCCAAATCAGTCGCGATTATGATCTGACCTATTCGATCCATCTGCCGCTCGATGTTTATCTTGGCCATCGTGATGCAGATGTTCGCAGAAAGTCTGTCGATAAATGCCTTAGAGTTATCGAGTTGACCTCCGTACTGCATCCGTCAGCCTATGTGATGCATGCCGAGGCTGGAGAGCGCGTTGATATCAATCTGTTCAGTGACAAGGAACGCCATGTATTTTGCGAGAGCCTGCTTTCCTCGATCGACATGCTTCTCGACGAGGAGCCTGCGGCGCCTGAGGCGTTTTGTGTGGAAACGCTGAACTATCCATTTGAGCTCATTTTTCCGGTGATCCGCCAGTTCGGGTTGTCGGTCACCCTCGATGTGGGACATCTGGAGCTCTACGGCTTTCCTGTTCAGGATTATCTCGATGTTTTTCTCAAGTATGCCAGAGTGCTGCATATGCATGGCATCAAGGAAGGAAAGGATCACAACAGTCTTCAGTACATGCGGTCCGGAACGCTTGATCTGGTTATGCAATCGCTTCAGGAGAATCCTTATGAAGGAAGGGTTTTTACGATGGAAATCTTTTCTGAGAAGGATTTTGAGTCTTCATGCCGGCAAATGGCCCATTACAGACAAATGTAGCATTATGGATTCAAGGTTTTTTCCGTGAAGCCTTCTTCAGTCTGTTCTTTGGGGGGCTCTGCCGGAGCGATGATCGATGGCGGGTCGATGGTGAGGTCGACGTTGTAGACATAATCATCGTCGATGGTGACCTTTCTTTCTGTTCCTCCAGCTGTTACCGTGTAAGATCCCGACGGGAGCGTGTCTGCCCGGTAATAGCCGAACATATTGGTTTTGCTTTTCGATGCGGTTTCGCCGTTGGCGTCGGTGACGGTTACAGTGATCTCCGCAATGCCTTTTTGGTCAGGGCCGCTGATTTTTCCTGAAATAGAATATTCTGCGATTACGGGAATGATGACTTCAGTGACCGATCCGTTGAGAACTTCGGCATACACTTTCTTTTGCTGGACATTGAGTTCGAGAGGAAGGTTTTCGTCATCGACTTCGACCGTATAGACTCCCGGTTTCAGGTTGCCTACGAAAAATGAACCGTCGACCTGTCGCTGTCCGAGTTTTCTTCTGTTGACCAGGATATCGACGTCGTTGATATCAGAGGATGAGATACTGGTTGTATTGGTAATGCTCAGCGAGCCGGCCAGTCCGCCCCTTGTATGGCTTATGGCAGAGCGGTTGATCGGGTAGAATTTTTTATTTGATCTTCCAAGGTCACAGGTGACCGTAAGAGCAATGTACTGGCGAGCATCGGGTACAACAAGGTTCGAAAAGTTCTCCTCCGTGTCGAGCTGTAGCGCATTGTTCATGTTGTAACTGTACTGCAGGCTCATCTGCGTTCCCGCATTGATGAATGTATTCCAGGCAAGCGAGTAGCCCGTCCCCGTTTCAGCGCGTGAGACGCCCAATCTTATCAGGTCGTAGCGGTTTGCCTCCGGTTTCCAGTCGAAATAAAGACTGTTGACGCTGTTTCCGGAGTTGATGGCATAGGACGAGGTTGCTCTGCCTGATAGTGCGGGGCTGAATTCGTAACCTATGTCTGCGCTGACCACCTTGTTTTCATATGCCAGCGTGAGGTCGCCAGCTGAAGAGAAGTACATGTTCGCCTCGTAATGGTAGATCTCCTCGTCATTGGGGACAGCCGACAGCATAAGGCGCGGATGGACATAGACGTAGAGCCCGGGAAGGATGTACTCGTTGACGGGAGTGTTTGCTTTGCGTTCGCGTTTTGCGTAAAGCAGAATATCCAAGGGATGAAAAATGCTGGTAGAGAATCGTCCTGTATGGGTTCGTTCCCGGACCTGACCGTCGCTTGCAAAACCGTTGTCGTTGTAGCGCCCGAGATAAGAGAATGACCATTGACGCCCTTTGCCTTCGACACGGAAGTCGGCGCCATAGTTCCTGTTCGAGAGCGCACCGTAGATTGCAGTGATCCAGTTGTCGAAGATGGAGAGCACTGCGCCTGCATATGCGTCCGCGGATTCGGTTTCCGGGTTGTGCTGGATGCCGGTTTCAATGCTCATGCGGTTGTTGAGCCCATAGATGATCTGGCCGAATCCGGTCAGGGATGCCGGGGCGGAGTCATCGGAGTTCAACGGATTTTTGTCGATGCCCACGCCTGTTCTGACGAGAATTTCATGTGCCGGGAGTGAGCGGTTGACGACCGACATGGAATAATCAAGTACCGCCAGCGGTTTCTGTCGGACTGAACGTTCATACAGATAGACTTCAGTTTTTCTCAGGTCTGATGTCATGCGCACGTTCTGAAAGATAAACCTTCCGTTGAGCCCTATTCGTTGACGCGCTACGACCAGATTGTCAATGCGTAATTCGGCAATTGATGCCGGAGGTCCGTTCCCTTCGATGGTTCGTTGCTGTTCGCGATCAAGAGAGAGAAATGCGTCCGAGTCGCTGTAGCGTTCAAAATCGAGCTGTTTGAGAATTCCATGATTGTTCCAGCCGAGCTGCAGACCGGTGAAGTCTATGTCTCCAGCGAGCGAATAGAGGTCTGTTGATCCGGTGCCGATCCTGAGTGCGATCCGGTCGTTGTATGTTGTCCAGTGATACTTCGTTGCGGGAAAGGCTGTTTCCGGGTCTCCTTCCCATGTGATATCCCAGACGCCGCCTGCAATTCTGCCGCCGGCTTCGAACAGAAGATTTTTGCTGTATTCGTCCTGGAATTCATAGGAAATATCCGGTTCAAGACGAAGAAACGAGAGCGAACTGGATGGAGCGTGAATATCTGGTTTTATCGAGGGTGCTGCTGGCCTGGTTTTTGACGGAGTTCCCGGAACCCAGGGGACATCAATGGCTATAGCAAAGACTGATTGCACAAACCTTGCGCTGACAAAAAAATCTTTTTTTAACTGGCTGAACGAAATGCAGGAGGTTTGTTCTATGGTTTTCTGCTCGGCAGGATTGTGTTTCAGGACACCAATGTTTGTCGGATAGGCTGTAGCGCCATCTGAAGGGTGAACTTCCCTGGTGATGTCTGTTGCTTTGGTAAATGCCTCGAACGGTATATAGTAGTCCTCTTCGGTCTTGTAGCAGATATAGTCTCCTGCCGACTGCTTGTTGAAGAAGATTTCGACCAGCAATGGTTCAGGCTGCAGGGGCTTTGCAGCCTGAACACTGTTTTGTTTTTCCTCTTCTGAAGCGGCAATTGCTACCTGATGCATGCTGTGAAGTGTCGTGCTGAGCAGCATGACACGCATCACTGTTTTCAATGCATGCATAAGCATCGGATTATTCTTGAATCAGCGGGAAAGAGTGAAGAACTTTTCGACGTTCTTGTCATCCAGCGTGCCGGAAACCGCAACGATATAGTTTCCTTTTTCTGCAATCGCTGGCAACCGGGTCGTGATTGAACGGACGTTCCCGGGCAGAACCGGGGTCTGGTTCAGTTTTCCTGCTGCTACAAGGCCGGTGACCTCTTTGTTGTTTTCTGCCTCCCTGATGCTTTTTTCAACATTTGCCATTCCCGGGAAGCTTTCTTTTTTCCAGATAGAGTAATTGCCTTTCAGTCTTGTGTGTACGTTGCCCTTATTGGCAATCGATGTCGTCAAAGCCAACAGCTTGTTGTCGAGTCCGATTGTCTGGATCGATGAAGCGTGTTGTATGTCATCGGCATAGGCGTAGACTCCGACACCGAGTTTGAAAAGGACCTCTACAGGCTTAGCTGCTTCCGATTCATCAGCCGCAAGCGGTTCTTCGGTAAAGTAGATGATCGCCCGGTGTTCTCCCGGAGCCGGCTTTACCGGAGGACGGATAGAGAGGCGGACGACCTGGCTTTTGCCTGGTTCAAGGGTAAATGAGAGCGGGTTGACAAGCATCCACTGGTCGAGAGACTGTTCGTCAGGAGGAAGCAGCCTGACCTCGTTGTTTTCATCCAGTGTCCAGTTGTAGACCTCTACCTTGACTTTGGTCGTCGTGTTTTTCAGATTGAACAACCGAAGCGATTCGCTGACAGGTTTTGAGCCTATATTCACTTCAAGCATCGACGGAGCGACGCCTATCTGTCCGGGAGGAGGGGCGTCTTCGGCTTTGAGTGCTGAAGGGAGAGAGCCGAGTGCAAGGAGGCCGGCCAGAAAGAGTGTGCGCAGTTTTTTCATCAGTAGGAGGTTATGGTGATTTCAATGGTGCCATAATACTTGCCGGATCGTGTCGCTCTGGAGATATCGAAATCCATATCAACGAATCCGAGGCAGCGTATGACGTTTTTGTTTTTGTATTCGTAGTCAACCGGTTTTTCGGTTATGATGACTTTGATCAGTGATGAGGCATCAGTCTGATGGGAGAGGCTGTTTGCTCTCCCGCTTCTGCTGAGGGTGCGGTAACTGACATTGAAAACCGGTTCGGGTTCGGCGTTTTTATTGAAGGTATAGTACCATAACAGGACATCGTTACGGACGATCGTTGTGGTTCTATAGACCTGATCAAGCTGCATCATAGGGGTGCTAAGGTCGTTGCCTGTCCACGAAGCGTCGGCTTCGAAGGGGCTGAGGGCCGATGATGTGCCGCTTTGACTCAGACCGATCTCATAGATCTCTACATCAGGAAGGACTTGCGATTCGGGAATATAGAAATTTCCCGCGCAGGCCGGCTGAAAGCCGTTTGTCATAGCGCACAGTGCGAGCAGCAAGCTCGCTGGCAGCGTCTTATTGAGTCCAGAGCGGATCAACATGATGCGATTCGCCTTCAGATGGTTTCAGCGGTGATGGTATACTTGCCTCCGGAATGGCTTCCTGCAAGGGTTGTTTCGCTGAAGTCCAGATCGATCAGAATGCTTCCTATGGTGGCTGCGCTTTTGGCGATGCCCCCAAGGTTTGTTTCGATCGAAGTCCCGGTTTTTTTGCCGTCGCTGACCTTGGCGTTCGACATTTTGATGGTCGACTTGTCACGGGTGAGCTTATCACCTCCTGAAGGGATCGTCACCGATACTTCGGCGTTGCCGCTTTTCGAGAAACCTCTTACGGCCCAGACATTGTTGAGCGTAACGGTCGTTGTCGTGCCGTCGAGTTCCAGCTTGGCATTCATGAGGCTCGATGTTTCCAGTTCGTTGCCGCTGGATGAGCCGTCCCAGGCAACTTTCATTGTTGCGTCACCCTCATTGAGGGCTTCGGATGTAGGTGTCTCGAAATTGAGGCTGAGGGTTCCATAGTAGTGCAGGACAATGAACTCGGGAATGTTTGCGGTAAGTTCGGCTGTCCCGCTGCTGCTCTGGCCGCTCTTTTCAGCTACGGCGAATGCCGGGGTTGCAAGGATGGAGGCCAAAAAAGCGCTGGCTGCAACGTGTCGGAATGATTTAGGTAACAGCATGGGGCATCTGTTTAATGTGTTTGTGAGCAGGGAGAAGGGGAAGATTCAAATTTCTATTTGTAAGTTATGCAAATAAAAGGCAAAAATGCAAAACCCTCCTGTTTGTCGGGAGGGTTTTGCATTTTTGCTTTTCATCTTCCTGTTTCTCAGATCGTCGAAGCGGTCAGGGTGTATTTTGCACCGGTATGATCGCCGGCGATTGTCGTGTTGGTGAAGTCAAGATCCATTTCGACGCTGCCGATTGTGGCTTTTGCTTTTGCGATGCCTTTCAGGCTGGTCGTGATTTCAGCACTTTTTGAGTTATTGTCGCTGACTTTGACGTTGGATACCACAATTTCTGAATTTCCTTTGGTCATTTTGTCCTGACCGGACGGTATGTCAATAGAAATCTTCGCATTGCCGTTTTGCGAAAATCCTCTGACTGCCCAGACGTTTTTCAGAATGACGGTAGTTTTCGTGTTGTCGAGTTCAAGATCAGCACCCATGAGGCTTTTTGTGTTGAGCTCGTTGCCTGCAGTGTTTCCTTTCCAGTCTGCATCGAGTTCGAGTTTGCCTTCATCCAATGATTCTGCAGTCGGTGTTGCAAAGTCCATGGCGATTGTCGAGTAGTAGTGAAGGACAATGAATTCCGGAATATTGGCTGACAGATCTGCTGTGCCTCTCGTTGACGCGCCTTCGGTTGTTGTTGCGAAGGCTTTGGCAGATAATGACATCCCTGTGAAGATGATGGCTGTGATAATGATGTTTTTGATCGTGTTCATAATCGTATTCTTTTTGTTTGTATGATGTAGTGTTGTTACTGGCTCTGTGTTTTTATCTTCAACTTTCATGCCAAAGTTTTTTGTTGTGATTTTTTTCTTTTTAACTCTATGAGTTGATATGCTTTGGCTGCTTGTACTGCCGGATGCAGGGGCGTGATCGTTATTGATTGAATTATGGGACACTTGATCCATAATGGATCAAGTGTTGTAAATTAGGACAAGGCGTCTGTTCGGTGGCAGCATGAAATGAAAAAAGCTGCCCCTGCTACGTTATGCGATGGAGAATCAGGGCGTAGATGGAAAAACGGGAAAGGAATGATACTGTGGCGAAAGGGGAGATCAGATGGTTTCTGCTGTTATTTTATACTGGCCTCCGGTATGAAGGCCAGCGCGGGTAGTCCTGGAAAAGTCGAGCGTTATCCGAACGTTGCCGATCGTAGCGGTGTCCGTTCCGATGCCGTTGAGATTGGTGTTGATTGTCGTGCCTGAATGGCCGGAGTTGTCGTCAATTTCGATATTGCCGCTGCCGTCGGCCATGGAGATTATAGACGTTCCTGAAATGATATCGCTGTTTGTGATTTCGATGGAGATCATTGCGCTGCCTGAAGGTGAAAGCCCCCTGACAGCCCAGACATTCGGCATTTGTATGGTGATCCTGGCAGGCAGTTGTGAAACGGTATTTTCCTCTGCGCGAGCACTGTTGCTTTCGGCTGTTCCGGACCACTGGACATCGAAATCTGCCGATCCCTGGTCAACCGCTGATGAAAACTGTTCAAAATTGAGGGTCAGTCCGGAGTAGTAGTGAAGAATGATGAAATCCGGAAGCGTTATGGAGATATTTGTCGTAGCGGCAACAGCCGTTTTTTTTTCGTTGTCGGCAAGCATTGCAGCAGAGGGCAGAACAGCAGCGACGGCTGAAATCAGCATCAGGCTCAACAGCTGTCGTATAGTGTTTTTTCTGTGCATGATGTAGATCGGGATGATTGCTCCTTGACATTTCATTCTACTGAAAGATTGTTTTAATTCAAAAAATCCGCTCATTCTTGCATATCGGTTTGCAGAGCGTGGATTTTATTTATTTTTTCTCTTCAGCGTTTGCCAGCAGTGTTATGACGATGTCATCGTTGCTGTTATGTTCACGGTTAGTCACAATCGAGGTCTTATGAACGATGTCATATACGTTACCGGCGGAGCGAGAAGCGGCAAAAGTTCGTTTGCGCTTCAGCGGGCTCTGCAGTATCCATCCCGCGCATTTCTGGCAACGGCCGAACCGTTTGACGATGAGATGGTCGAGCGTATCGGCAAGCACCAGCGGGAACGGGGTGATGGTTTTCTGACCCTTGAGGAGCCGGTGGCCCTGGGTGAGGCTCTTCGTGCTCTTCCCCCGGGCATCGATGTTGTTCTGGTCGATTGTCTTACCGTCTGGGCTGGTAATCTGATGCATCGCGAGAGCAGCGATACGTCCATTCTGCATGCTGTCGATCTTCTTCTTGAGGTTCTTCAGGATCCTCCATGCTCGGTAATTCTTGTTTCAAATGAGGTTGGAATGGGTATTGTCCCGGAAAACGCCATGGCGCGCCGTTTCCGCGATATAGCAGGTGTCATCAACCAGAAAGTCGCAGCAGCTGCAACTGAGGCCTATCTGCTCTGCAGCGGGTTGCCGATATGTTTGAAGAGTAGTGACGGGAGACCGGAGACCGGAGACCGGAGACCGGAGACCGGAGACCGGAGACCGGAGACCGGAGAC